>Ga0233438_10000048_pt1 | contig 159267 bp, 164 predicted proteins | sample SI_123_September_FD_182720 | JGI IMG/M metagenome (GOLD analysis project Ga0233438, IMG submission 182720) | Seawater microbial communities from Saanich Inlet, British Columbia, Canada - SI_123_September2016_10_MG | ecosystem: Environmental > Aquatic > Marine > Inlet | place: Canada: British... | reverse complement strand
TATATTGGATGGGATCGATTGCAGGTTACGAACTAGAAATTGATGATGATATTGATATTGTTTATGATGCATCATCAAACGACGTGTAAACTTAATATTAATTTTAATAGACTAAAAGCCGCTTATGTGGCTTTAAAAGCCGCTTATGCGGCTTTTTTATTTAGTTAAAAATAAAACTAAATATTTAGCGTTATACTGCTAAAATATTTTCCAACGTAGATAAATAATATTGAAAGCACACTAACGTGCTTTAGGCCTAAATATAAACAACAATAAACATGGCAAGATTAAAGACAAAACAAATTAGTGACTTTACAAGCGCAGTTCAATCATTAATTGATAATGATACAGATCAGAATGCAGCTCTAATTGATGCAGTCGAAGCTTCTGTTGATTCATTAGAAATAGCTGAAGATGCAGCTATCGCTTCTATCGATTCATTAGAAACTTTAGCAGGTGCAGCAGCAGTTGCAACTGAAGTAAATGCTTCTATCGATTCATTAGAAACTTTAGCAGGTGCGGCAGCGGTTAAAACTGTAGTAGATGCTTCTATCGATTCATTAGAAACTTTAGCAGGTGCAGCAGCAGTTGCAACTGAAGTAAATGCTTCTATTGATTCATTAGAAACGTTTGAAGATGCAGCTATCGCTTCTATCGATTCATTAGAAACTTTAGCAGGCGCAGCAGCGGTTAAAACTGTAGTAGATGCTTCTATCGATTCATTAGAAACTTTAGCGGGTGCAGCAGCAGTTGCGACGGTAGTAAACGCTTCTATCGATTCATTAGAAACGGCTGAAGATGCAGCTATCGCTTCTATCGATTCATTAGAAACTTTAGCAGGTGCTAACGAAACAGCGATTTCTAATATGTTATCTGGTTCTTCATTAGATCTAGATACATTTGCTGAAATCGTATCATTCGTTGAATCAGTTGACACATTAAATGATGGTTTAGTTTCTGACTTAACTTCAGCTACTGGTGCTTCTATCGATTCATTAGAGATTGTAGTATCTGGATTAACTGGTGGTTCTGGTGCTTCTATCGATTCATTAGAAATAGCTGAAGATGCAGCTATCGCTTCTATCGATTCATTAGAAACTTTAGCAGGTGCAGCAGCGGTTAAAACTGTAGTAGATGCTTCTATTGATTCATTAGAAACGTTTGAAGATGCAGCTATCGCTTCTATCGATTCATTAGAAACTTTAGCAGGCGCAGCAGCGGTTAAAACTGTAGTAGATGCTTCTATCGATTCATTAGAAACGTTTGAAGACAGTGCTATCGCTTCTATCGATTCATTAGAAACTTTAGCAGGTGCAGCAGCAGTTGCAACTGAAGTAAATGCTTCTATCGATTCATTAGAAACGGCTGAAGATGCAGCTATCGCTTCTATCGATTCATTAGAAACTGCATTAGGTGATGAAATTACCGCTACTGGTAATGAAGTTAATGCTATTAATGCTTCTATCGATTCATTAGAATTATATGACTTAGTATTTGAGCAAGGTGCAACAGTAGCTGGTCCTACTCAGTTTACGTTAAACACTCCGGTTAAATTCGGTTCTAACGATGACTTATTAGTATTCATTAACGGACATAACATCCACAAGGATAGTTCGTCCGAAGGTGGAACTGATGGTTACACAACTGCAGACGGTGCAACGTTTAATTTAGTATCTATTGGATATGACATTGACGTTACTGACCACGTAACAGTGATTGGTATCAGAGGATAATCTGAAAGTTCTAATTTATTAGAAAACTGAAAGGGCCCCAATTGGGGCCCTTTTTTTATTTAGATATATAAACAGTAGCTAAATCAAATTTATTTTTATGCATATTGGAATTACTATAAGCCTGCAATCAGAGAAGGAAAGTCTTTGGATAAATGGTATTAAATTAAATGCACTCTTCTTAAGTAAAGCTCTACAAAAAACCGGTCATAAAGTTACTATATTAGATACTGGTAGTTCTGTTAAAGATATAACTCAAGAAAATGTAAGGTGGGATTTAAAAGAATTCCCTACAGAAAAATACTCGGACGCATCTCAACATATAGATATGTTAATTATGTTGGGTACTTCTTTTAATGTAAAATTAATTAAAGCTTGGAAAAAGTTTAAACCTAAAAGAAGGGTAATTAAATATCATTGTGGTAATAACTATGTAATAGATATGGAAAGGTCTATCTTCCCAAAGAAAAATCCTAGGGAAATGGGCGAGGCTGCTTACCAAAGAGATTGCATAGACGAATGTTGGTATGTACCTCAACAAGGTCACCAAAATAAAGGCTATTATGCTGCCTTATATAATTTACCTTTAGAAAAAGTTATTCCAGTTCCATTTATTTGGGATCCATGTTTCTTAGATGAAGAATTAGATAAATGGGATAAAGCCATGGCTGAAAATCCAAACATTGGCTTTCCTGTTTATATTCCTGGAAAACCTAAAGACACTTTAAAATTTTGTGTCATGGAACCCAACTTAAATGTAGTTAAGTTTAATATATTACCGATTTTAATTGTCGAATTATGGAAACGAGAGGGTAATAAAGTGGGCCAATTAAATTTAATGAGTAGTACATCTTTAATAACTAATTCATATTGGAAAAGTATCATAACTACTTTAGATTTAGCAGTCCCTGGAGATACAAATATTAAAACACATGGTAGATTACCAGTCATATCTACACTTTCTAAATTAGCAGATATTGTTGTATCACATCAATGGCACAACCCACTTAACTATGCTTATTTAGATACATTATATTTAAGATACCCTTTAATTCACAATGCTGATATGATTCAAGATGCTGGTTACTATTACCCGGAATTTGAAATACATAAAGGCGCTGAACAATTAAAAAAGATTATTGAAACACATGATGATAATCTAGAGGAATATAATGATAGATCAGAAGATGTCTTAGAGAGATACACAGTATTTAATGAAGGCTTAGTTGATACTTACAAAAAATTAATTAAAGATCTTATGTCCGGTAAAAGAGAGTCCGGTTTAACATACGATTATGATTGGAAAACTAATTTATATAAGTAATGGAACATAAAGAAGTAACATTTTGTTTAACTAGCTACGGTAAGATAGATGAATTAGAAAAAACTATAGATAGTTTTCTTAAGTTTAATGATTACCCGATCAAAGAATGGTTTATTATAGAAGACTCAGGTGATACTACTGTATGGAATAAAATTGTTAGTTTAAATAACAATAAATGGAATAAGCGATTTAAACTTATTTTTAATAGTAATAATATAGGTCTAACCGCTTCCATTGATAAAATGTATGCAAATGTACAAACCGATTACATATTCCACTGTGAACATGATTGGGAATTCTATAAAGGTGGATTTATTGAGGATTCGCTAAAGGTATTAGAAAGCCAACCTAAAGTTCTACAGGTTTGGATTAGACCAAAATCAGATAAAATATCCAATCCAATTGAAAAAAGAAAGTTTACTTTACCAGGGGGCGTAACTGTTAGAAGAGTTCTTCCAGTTAGTTTTAAAATTAAAGAAAATCAATTAGTAGATAATTATATGGGTTTTAGTTGGAATCCTGGCTTAAGAAGAAAGTCTGATTGGGAAATAGAACCTATTAGAAGAAGCTTTGCATTATTAAAAAATATGTATGTTATTGACCTAGTATATAAAAAATTAGGTTATATGGTTGTTTCATTATCACAGGATGATGAGGATGGATATGTAAAACATATAAAAGAACTATAACTATGTGGAAATATGATATAACTTGGATTATGCAATCTTACCTTGGTGAGTATGAAGGTAGTAGATCTGATTCAGATAAAAAGTTTATTAGAGCGGTTAAATCTTTTTTAGCAATGAAAGATGAAAGAATTCAATTAGTAATTGCTTCTGATGGTTGTAAAATTACTGAAAAATTATATTTTAAACATTTTAAAAAAGAACCAAATATAGAGTATGTTTTCGTAGACAAGAACACACCTAAGATGTACGAAAAGTCTGAAGATGGTAGTAACAACCAATATTATAGAGGTGTGCCTAGACAAGCCGCACGCGCGTTAGCGGAAGGGTATCTTACTGCTTATATAGACTCGGATGACTTCTTAATGCCAAACGCAGCACAAATAATTAGAGGTTTTTGGAATGCTAATGTAAAAAATAATCCAGGTAAAGATTTTAAATGGGGAGCAATGACACATTGGATTGAAAATGAAGCTATGTCAAAATGGATTGAAAATAAACCTAGTCAATTATTCGCACCTAAAACAGATCCGTTTAAAATAAAAGGTCTAAAGGGTAAATGGCAAAAGTATTCTATGGATGAACCTACTAAAAATGTACAATCAACAACATGGGCAACAGTTCATGTATCAGATTGTAATTCTAAATGGAAAGACCATATATCAGATCCTAAAGCAGGCGGTATTTCTGAAGACACTCTTTTTGCAAGAAGTATTAGAAAAGAAGGGCATGGAATGTTAATAAATGATGGTTTTTATGTTAGGTGTCATTATCACGGAATTTGGGATCTGTAAATATATAAAATCTAGCTAGATATTTTACCACGACGTAAATATCTACGGATATATAATATAACGCGCTAAAAATACAAAGGTATTACATGTCTAGACTAAGATTAAAACAAATACAAGAATTTTTGTTAAATAATCCTCAAAACGGTGATTATTTAGCATACAACAACGTTACGGGCAAATGGGAAAACCAAGCTGCACCATTAGATGGTTCATCTGGTACTTCAGGCTCAAGTGGTTCATCAGGAACCTCAGGCTCAAGTGGTTCATCAGGTATTGATGGTACTTCTGGCTCTTCAGGTAGCTCAGGAACTTCTGGTTCATCAGGCTCTTCAGGAACATCAGGTTCAAGTGGAACATCAGGTTCAAGCGGTTCATCAGGTATTGATGGGACTTCAGGTTCAAGTGGTTCATCAGGTATTGATGGGACTTCAGGCTCAAGTGGTTCATCAGGTATTGATGGGACTTCAGGCTCAAGTGGTTCATCAGGTATTGATGGGACTTCAGGCTCAAGCGGTTCATCGGGTATTGATGGTACTTCTGGCTCTTCAGGTAGCTCAGGAACTTCTGGCTCTTCAGGTAGCTCAGGAACTTCTGGCTCTTCAGGAACTTCAGGCTCTTCAGGAACTTCAGGTTCAGCAGGCTCATCTGGTAGCTCAGGTTCATCTGGTTACTCAGGTGCTAAATCAGCAACAGAAGTTGCAGGATTAGGTGATGGTGAGTTTGTAGGTCAATTAGGTTATACTGCTGACGGTCTGGTACACCAATGGGATGGAGCAACATGGGTTACATTAAACGATTTAAACGGATCATCTGGTTCAAGTGGTTCTTCAGGAACTTCAGGTTCAAGTGGTTCAAGCGGTTCTTCAGGAACTTCAGGTTCTTCAGGTTCATCTGGAACAAGCGGTTCTTCAGGTTCATCTGGAACAAGTGGTTCTTCAGGTTCTTCTGGAACTTCAGGTTCTTCAGGTTCAAGCGGTTCTTCTGGAACAAGCGGTTCATCTGGTTCTTCTGGAACAAGCGGTTCATCTGGTTCTTCTGGAACTTCAGGTTCATCTGGTTCAAGTGGTTCTTCTGGAACTTCAGGTTCTTCAGGTTCATCTGGTTACTCAGGTGCTAAATCAGCAGAAAATATTGAAGGATTAGGTAGTGGTGAGTTTGTCGGCCAATTAGGTTATACGGCAGATGGTATCATATATGAATGGGATGGAGTAACATGGAATCCAGTAGGTGACTTAAATGGTACTTCTGGTTCAAGTGGTTCTTCTGGAACTTCAGGTTCTTCAGGTTCATCTGGAACAAGCGGTTCTTCAGGTTCATCTGGAACAAGTGGTTCTTCTGGAACTTCAGGTTCTTCAGGTTCATCTGGAACAAGCGGTTCTTCGGGTTCATCTGGAACTTCAGGTTCATCTGGAACAAGCGGTTCTTCAGGTTCATCTGGAACTTCAGGTTCATCTGGAACAAGTGGTTCATCAGGTTCATCTGGAACAAGCGGCTCATCTGGTTCATCTGGAACAAGCGGTTCTTCAGGTTCTTCAGGTACATCTGGTTCTTCAGGTACATCAGGACAAGACGGTAACTTTGGTGGTGCATCATTTGATTATACATTTGCATCTGCTGTAGGCGCATCTCAACCTGCTGATGGTAGACTAAGATTAGATAACTTTACAACACAAACAAGTGCAGGTAATATTTACATATCACAAACTGACGATGATAATGGTAGTGTGGAGTCATTCTTTACAGCTTTAGATGCAGTAACATCTGGTATTAAGGCACACATTAGAATATCTAAAAAATTCAATACCGACGAATACTTATTATTTGCAATCGGTAATTTAACAGATAATGGTGCATGGTGGACATTAACTGATTTATCAAATGTAGGTTCATCAAGCCCAGCTCCATTTACAAACGGAGATGATATTGTAATTTCATTAGTTGCAACTGGTGATAAAGGTGATACTGGTGCTTCTGGAACAAGCGGCTCATCTGGTTCTTCTGGAACAAGCGGTTCATCTGGTTCTTCTGGAACAAGCGGTTCATCTGGTTCTTCTGGAACTTCAGGTTCATCTGGTTCAAGTGGTTCTTCTGGAACTTCAGGTTCATCTGGTTCTTCTGGAACTTCAGGTTCATCTGGTTCTTCTGGAACTTCAGGTTCATCTGGTTCTTCTGGAACTTCAGGTTCATCTGGTTCAAGTGGTTCTTCTGGAACAAGCGGTTCATCTGGTTCATCTGGAACAAGCGGTTCATCTGGAACTTCAGGTTCATCTGGTTCTTCTGGTTCATCTGGTTCTTCTGGTTCATCTGGTTATACAGGTGCTAAATCAGGAACTGATGTTGAAGACCTAGGTAATGGTGAATTTGTTGGACAATTAGGTTATACTGCTAATGGACAAGTTTTACAATGGGATGGTAGTAACTGGAATCCAGTACATGATTTAAACGGTACTTCAGGTAGCTCAGGTTCTTCTGGAACTTCAGGTTCATCTGGTTCTTCTGGAACTTCAGGTTCATCTGGTTCAAGTGGTTCATCTGGAACAAGTGGTTCATCTGGTTCATCTGGAACGTCAGGTTCATCTGGTTCATCTGGAACAAGCGGTTCATCTGGTTCTTCTGGAACAAGCGGTTCATCTGGTTCTTCAGGTAGCTCAGGTTCATCTGGAACATCTGGTTCATCTGGAACTTCTGGTTCATCTGGAACTTCTGGTTCATCAGGTACATCAGGTACTCCAGCAAGTACTTCTATTTCAGGAGGTAACGTGAATAACCGAGTTGTTACTATGACAGGTAATTCAGGCACACCGTTTACTGGAGAAAGTAATATGACATTTAATGATTCAACAAGTATTCTTACTGTTTCAACCGGACATATTGTAACTACAAAATACGTCTTTAATAGCGGGGGTGAAATAACATCAGATGGTAGTACAATAAGATTCGAATTTTAATAAACAGTAAAGGATAACACATGAGTTTTGAACTAACAAAATATAGAGCGGCATCACACGATAGAGTGGCCGTAGGAGGAAGTTACACAGATACATGGTTGGAAGTTGAGGGAGCAACCTCAACTTCTACCAACTCTGCTGCAGTTGTAAATTGGGTACCCAATAACAAAAGTGGCTCAGGCTATCTTAATAGTAATAGAATCTCTACAGCTGCATTTTCTAATAATGGTTACCTATCTTATACATTAAATACATCTTCAGGTCAAGATGGATTTACATTACTTAAATTTAAGTACTTTAATGATACTATGGCATATAATGGTGGTAGTACATCTCCAGGTATAAGATTAAATTCTGCTAGTGAGGCATTAACGGCTGACGAATTAGCTGACGAACTTGATATTATACATAGTGATAATAATTCATGGGTTTATGTAATATTCGGTTTAAATGGTACAAAGAGTAGTTCATCACTTTATACTGTAATGCAACAAAAATGTAGATCTTGGAGATGGACACAATCTAGAGGTACTAGTACAACAGCAACAAATCATACGTATGCTGCGATTGGAACTAATGTAAACCAACTTGGTTTTTTAAGTGAAAATCTAGCTGGTCCACTTACAAACCATGCACCTGCACATTCTTCTACTGTAATAGAACATTCGTCTAATACAATAGGACATGCTGGATATGGACAAGAGTTATCATCTGGTTTAGGTTCAGGTTCGTCATATTTAAACATGGCAGCAGCCGGAGTTACAAATACACAAAATATAACTATTCCATGGCAAAATGCAGATAAGTATGGTGTAAATGTTGGTGAACATGTTAGAGCTAGCTTTGAAACTAGAATTGGAGCAGGTGCTGCAGATTATTCAGGTTATGCTTTAGTTAGTTTAAAACAAGTTTCATTAGCTACCGGTATATCCGCATCGCAGTCGACTAATAATCAGGCTGGACAGGTTGGGCACCAAGCTACAGATGGTTGGTATAAACAAGAAATTACATTAGAAAAAACTTCATTAGCTAGTGAATTAGTAATTGAAGTAACAGCATACGGTGGTTCTGGAACAGGAAAAGGATATGATACAGTAGATATTAAAAATCTACAGGTTTTTAAAGCTGGAAATTCACCAGATACACAAAGAGATGCAAACGTACATAAGTTCCATGTAAATGGATTAAATGTAAGTGAATCTCCAGGTCCATTTGAAATTGGAGATCCTGATTCGTTTACGGCTTTTTGGAATAGTGATAGAAATTTAGCAGGTAATAATGTTTCATATTCTCTACAAACATCTAATACAGCAACGTCTACAACAACTGGCTTCTATAGGCCTATAAATTATCAAACTAGAAATGGTAATTCAGAGAATTATGGACAACAGGGAAGATATAACTTTATTAAGTGGTTTAATACTATGTTTAGAGGAGCTACTCACCAGGCAGATACACAATCATACGGTTGGATTCATGAGATCTATAATGCCTCAGTTAATGGTTATTATGATACTATTATTGGTGGTGGAACCGGAAGTGGAGCAGGTGCTGGAATTGCAGTTAACCATAAAAAAGTATACATGGCTGGTGTTTGGGCAAAGGTAAGAAGAAATGACGGAACTGATGTATACCAAGCTCCTAATAGAATGTCTTTAGTAGGAGATATTACGGGTTCAGGCGGTTCATCTATTGATAGTTACGGAATAGGAACTTCTACAATTACTAAAGGACAAAACTATTTAACATCTATACACGAAGATAATTATGCATACCAAGATTTTAGTGCAACTGATGGATCGGGTAATAGAAATGAATGGAAGTTAATAAGTGGATTTTATTTACCATCTTGGATGACTTCTACAGAGAGAACAGCTTGGAAGAATAGTTATTGGGGTAAATGGGCTGGTGACTTTGAACATGGTAATGGATCTAACCCAGATGTTAATATGTCTGGAGTTAATGGTTATGGAATTTTGCCAGCTACGGCTGGTTATGTATGTGGTATGACAACTAGTACTACACATATAAAACCAACTATAAGAATTGAACAATATCAAGGAACTGATTTATGGGCAGAATTTATGTACCCATTTATCATAGAAATTGATCCAATGAACATAACAGATGAAGGTAATATTTTCTTTTGGGATTTCTCAGAAGTATAACCTAATAACAGAAATTTGATATATAAATAAAATAAGAAAAACTAAGAAATGGCAAATTTAAAAGCAGGAGCTACAGTACAAGGATCTATTATTCTAACAGCTGGAAACTTCGACCCTACACAATATAGTGCCATGAAAGGAGCTAAAGGTCCAACAGGCGACACTGGACAACAAGGTCCTGGTGGAGCAAAGGGTCAAAAAGGTGAAGTTGGAGGTCAAGGTCCCAAAGGTCCACAAGGTGGTGGCGGTGATGCAGGTGAAAAAGGTCAAAAAGGTGGACAAGGAGCTAAAGGTGTTGGCGGTGCAAAGGGTGCCCCAGGTTTAGCTGGTTCAAAAGGCCAAAAAGGTGAAATTGGTGTTAAAGGCCCACAAGGAGCTAAAGGCCCAGGAGGTGCACAAGGTGAAAAGGGACCGCAGGGTGGTCCTGGAACTAAAGGTCAAACTGGTGCACAAGGTATTAAAGGTGCAACTGGTGCACAAGGCCCGAAAGGTCCAACCGGTCCACAAGGTCTTCAAGGAGCTAAAGGCCCACAAGGTCCTCAAGGAGTTAAAGGCCCACAAGGTCCTCAAGGGGGTCAGGGTGCAAAAGGTCCACAAGGTTCACAAGGTCCTAGTGGATTAAAAGGTTCAACAGGTTCACAAGGTCTTCAAGGAGCTAAAGGCCCACAAGGTCCACAAGGTCCTAGTGGATTAAAAGGTCCACAGGGTCCTCAAGGAGTTAAAGGTCAAACTGGTCCAACTGGTCCACAAGGAGCTAAAGGTCCTCAAGGTGGTCAAGGTCCACAAGGTCCAAAAGGGCCAAAAGGTAATACTGGTCCACAAGGAGCTAAAGGTCCACAAGGTCTTAAAGGTATAACTGGTCCAACTGGTCCACAAGGAGCTAAAGGCCCACAAGGTGGTACTGGTCCACAAGGAGCTAAAGGTCCTCAGGGTGGTCAAGGCCTACAAGGTCCACAGGGTATTGCTGGTCCACAAGGTCCAACCGGTCCTTCAGGTCCACAAGGTCTTAAAGGTCCTAAGGGTAATCAAGGTGGTCAAGGTCCACAAGGTCCAAAAGGTCCAACCGGTCCAACAGGCCCGAAAGGTGATACTGGTCCACAAGGCCTGAAAGGTCCAACTGGTCCACAAGGTCTTAAAGGTCCACAAGGTCCAAAAGGTAATACTGGCCCACAAGGTCTTAAAGGTCCTCAGGGTGGTACAGGTCCACAAGGTATTAAAGGTGCAACTGGTGCAGGTGGTGGAACAGGTCCTCAAGGTCAAAAAGGTCAAAAAGGTGCAACTGGTCCTGGAGGTCCAAAGGGTCCAACTGGTCCACAAGGTACTAAAGGTCCAACAGGTCCACAAGGCCTGAAAGGTCCACAGGGTGGTACTGGTCTTCAAGGTCCTACTGGTCCACAAGGTCCAACGGGACCTCGAGGTGTCCAAGGAGCAACTGGAGTCAAAGGAGCAACTGGTCCAAAAGGTAATACTGGCCCACAAGGTCCTACTGGTCCTTCAGGTCCAACAGGTCTTAAAGGTCCTACAGGTAGTCAAGGCCCTACTGGTCCACAAGGTACTAAAGGCGCAACTGGTGCAACAGGTGTAACAGGCCCGAAAGGTAATACTGGTCCAATGGGTCCAACTGGCCCGAAAGGTCCAACTGGTCCACAAGGTGTAAAAGGTAATACTGGTGCACAAGGTCCACAAGGTGGTGGCGGTGGTACAGGTCCAACAGGCCCGAAAGGTAATACTGGTCCAACAGGTCCAGCAGGTTTAAAAGGTAATACTGGTGGTACTGGTGGTACTGGTGCTAAAGGTCCAACCGGTCCAACAGGTCAAAAAGGTCAAAAAGGTGCACAAGGTCCACAAGGCCCTCCAGGAACTTCAGATTCTAGATTAAAGAATGTTGAAGGTCCAATTGGAAATACCTTAACTAAAATTAATGCAATTAGAGGTGTAATTTGGAATCCAAATGAATTCGCACAATCATTAGGAATGGGTACTGCTCCTAGAATGGGTGTGCTTGCCGAAGAGGTACAAGCTCAATTCCCAGAATTAGTATTCCAAATTCCAGGATTAGATCCAGAAGAAGGTTATAGAGGAGTTGATTACTCTAAACTATCTGCTATTTTAATTGAGGCTATTAAGGAATTAGATACGAAATTAACAGATATTGAGAGTCAATTAGGTTCTTAAATAAACATAAAATAATAAATGGCTGATTACAGAAACATACTTGTCGCAGGTAACCAAGTACTGACTGATTCTAATTTTGAACCTAAAAACTTTCCTTATTTATTAGGAGAGCCAGGTGAAAAAGGTGTTACAGGTGCAAAAGGTGCTAAAGGTGCTGGTGGTGGCGGTGGTGACCAAGGCGTCAAAGGTCCACAAGGTGCTCCAGGAAACAAAGGTAATAAAGGTGCTTTTGGTGGAGGCGGTGATGGTGGTGACCAAGGTGCTCCAGGTGATTTAGGTGGTGCTGGTGATAACCATACTGCTCCTGTTTCAAAAGGTGATATAGGTACTACTGGTCCAACTGGTGATGTCGGCGGTGGCGGAGATACTGGTGCTAAAGGTGCTGGCGGTGGTGACGGTATTGCAGGTGTTGTTGGTGATCAAGGCCCACAAGGTGCAACTGGTGATACTGGTGCTAAAGGTGCTGGTGGTGATTCTCCAAAAGGCATAACAGGTGATACTGGTGCAATCGGTTCTCCAGGTGGTACTGGTGATCAAGGCGGAACAGGTGCTATCGGCGGTGGAGGTGATCTTGGTGCAATCGGTACTCAAGGTGGCGGCGGAGATCAAGGTCCAAAAGGTGCTCTTGGTGGCCAAGGTGATCAAGGTGCAATCGGTACTCAAGGTGGCGGCGGAGCTCAAGGTACTAGCCCTGGTGGAGATCAAGGCGGAACAGGTGCTATCGGCGGCGGTGGTGATTTAGGTAATGTTGGTGCTGTTGGTGGCGGCGGAGATATAGGTAATACTGGGGCAATTGGTGTTGTTGGTGATAGTCCAATTGGTGCTCAAGGTGCTGTCGGTGCAACTGGTGCTATAGGTGATACTGGTAATACTGGTTCTAAAGGTGCTGGTGGAGATATTGGTCAAAAAGGTATAATAGGTCCACAGGGAACTGCTCCAATTGGAGCAACAGGTCCATCAGGTCCTTCTGGTACCGGTGGTGATACAGGTGCTCAAGGTGCTATTGGTGCAACTGGTGCAACCGGAGATCAAGGCCCCAAAGGTGGCGTTGGTAATAGTCCAGTTGGTGGCGGTGGTGATCAAGGTGCTGTAGGTGGCGGTGGTGACCAGGGTATTATTGGTGACCAGGGTTCTAAAGGTGCTGGTGGTGATTTAGGTGGTCAAGGTGCTGTAGGTGGCGGCGGAGATCAAGGCAAAACCGGTCTTACAGGTTTAACCGGTGCTAATGGTGATGGTGGAGCTCAAGGTGCTACAGGCGGTGGTGGAGATACAGGAGGCGTAGGTGCAACCGGAGATCAAGGTTCTAAAGGTGCTGGTGGAGATATTGGTCAAAAAGGTATAATAGGTAATAGTCCAATTGGTGGCCAAGGTGCTAAAGGTTATGTTGGTCCAAGCCCAGGTGGAGATACAGGTGCTATTGGAAACCAAGGCGCTACTGGAGCAACAGGTGTAGCAGGCCCTTCTGGTGGCGGCGGTAATCAAGGTCCACAAGGTGGCCAAGGTGCTAAAGGCGCAACTGGTGCTCAAGGCCCTACTGGTCCACAAGGTGCAATTGGTAATCAAGGTGCACAAGGTCCCGGTGGACTTCCTGGCGCTACTGGACCAAAAGGTGCTACAGGTGATACTGGTGCTGCAGGTCCACAAGGTCCAACTGGCCCTACCGGACCAAAAGGTGCAACTGGTGCACAAGGTGGTACTGGTCCAAAAGGTGCTGCAGGCTCACAAGGACCGACAGGAGCATCAGGTGGAGTTGGTTCAACTGGACCTAAAGGTCCAAAAGGTGATACTGGTGCTTCAGGTACTCAAGGCCCTGCTGGATCTGTATGTCAATGTTACGATTACATGATAAACAGATCCGGATGTTATAGTACTGTTTACTATACAGACTGTGCAGGAAATAGGCAAACCACATCTGGATATAGCTACTCCAGTACATACATTTGTGCATGTTCAATTCAATATGTTTCGGGTTGTGCTAGTGTTGACGGTCCTGATTACGGCATGTGTTACATGGGCTATAGATAATAAATATAAAATAAAAATATAAATATAAAATGGCAGGTATAGAGAATTGGAATTACGATCCTGGATTTAGTTTAAAGAACGACGGTTCTGGTGGATGGGCGTACGCGGTTGATATTAAACCAGCGGCACAATACCTTTTATCTAAAGAGATTAATTTACCAGTTGGTTCTGCTACTGAAAAAATTAGAACTTTAGAAACCTATTATTTCTATATGAACGAATTAGGTCAGCAATTTGGATGGGATAGACCTGAAGAATTTGGTGGAGTACAACCTAAAAGAATTGGTTTGATTGCACAAGAATTAGCTGCAGTAGAACCAAGTCTTGTAAGGGTTATGGACTGGCTAGATGAAGATGAGGATTATTATTGGATAGACTATGAAGCTCTTTCAGTTTTATGTTTAGATGCACTTAATGAATTAAATGCTAGAGCAGAAGCTGTTAAAGCACAATTAGGCATGCCAGCAGAGACTTATCCAACACCGGTGGCTACTACTACAGTATCAGAGGTACTTCCAACTAATTATCAGTTGTCAGTTACTCCTGCAATATCACCTGAAGGTACTAGCTCAACATGGACTCTAACTGCAGATAACGTACCTGATGGAACTATAGTTTCGTTCTACCTTCTTGGTACTGCTAATATATGGGATGTAACGGCAGATGAAAGCGCAGGGTTAGTTGCTAACTCTTGGCAAGATATTTTAGAGGTCCGCGCTCAAGCTGAAGTAGAGGGTTACGTAGGTTTAGCTGATTATGAACCATCAACGATGGGTTGGGCTTTTGGTAAATTTGTATTTACAAACGGACAAGCTCAAGTTACATTGAACTACGTCTTAGATAATGAGAAGGAGGAAGATGAAACTATTATCATGACATTAAATAATATTGATAGTAATAATAAGGGCGTACCTGTATTAACTGCTACAGCTACTTTAACTGATGTTTAATAAGGTTGATAAATAAACTGTAAACTTTTTTACTTTTTATTGTATAACTATTAAACATTATTTCATGACTTACAGTTTTAATCAACCAACAAACGATCCACAACAATGGTATTGGTTTAAAGAAGGTTTAACTAAGGAAGAGGTTAGTAAAATTATTAAATTAGCTAGTGAACTTCCAGTAGAACGAGCAACTACAATAGGCTCAGATGGCGAAGCTATTGAGGGTAACGATCCTGAAGGAGTTCGTTCCTCAATGGTAAAATGGGTTCCACAGAATAGAGATTGGGATTGGCTGTATAAAAGATTAATTGGTTTTGCTGAAGAAGCAAATAATAATCTATGGCAATTCGATCTACACTCTGCTCCAGAACAAATTCAATACACAGAATATTATGCTCATGAAAATGGGCACTACGACTGGCACCAAGATATAGGTCCTGGTGAATTACCCTCTAGAAGAAAAGTTTCTATTACAATTCAATTATCAGATTCAGACGAATATGAAGGTGGTGAATTACAAATTACTTCCGGTGGTGATACTTCAAATGATTGGGGAGCAACAACCTGCCCGAGAGGTAGAGGAGTCGCAGTTCTTTTTCCAAGTTATATGATGCATAGAGTATCTCCTGTCACCAAGGGTACTAGAAGATCTTTAGTTTTATGGGTTGGTGGCTCACATTACAAATAATATGAGAATACTATTTTGGACAGGTTACCGATTTGAAACATTTAACGGTAATACAACTACCGGTTTAGGCGGAACAGAAACAGCAGTAATAGAGATAAGTAAACGATTATCAAATTTTGGCCATGAAGTACATGTAGCCGGAGAGGTTGAAAGTTCACATGGTGAAAAGATTGATGGAGTTACTTGGCATGCCCTAGGTGAATTTGAATTTAATTTTTTACATAGACCTAGTGATTACTTTGATATAGTAATAGGTGTAAACTATATAAACTTTTTAAACTACTTAGAAGATGCTGATCTAGATCCAAAATATAAATGGATTTGGATGCACAACACTGAATATGAACCATGGTATAAAGGTAGACCAATAGAAGGTCTTGAAGAGTTTAAACATTTAACCGAAATACAATGTATTACAACTCCATCAGATTGGGCATCTAACCATATTATAGAAAATATAATTCAAAATAAATATCCTAATTTAATTACTGGCCAAGTTGCAAATGCAGCTAGACTAGATAATTCAACATGGCGAGGTGGACTTATGTCCATTCCTAATGGAATTAATAAAGAAGATTTCTACAATGCACCTACTGTTAAAGATCCAAATAAATTTATATGGGCATCTGCTGTAGATAGAGGTTTAGTAGCTTTATTAGATAATTGGTATAAAATTAAAAAGGTAATGCCTAATGCAACCTTAGATGTTTACTATCCAAAATATTCTGATCCAAATGAAACTGGACAGGAAAGTTGGTATAATATCGATGGTGTAGTAGATAGATTAAATGATTTAAAGGACGAGGGAGTCACCGACATGGGCTCAGTCTCTAAACAAGAATTATATTCTGCTGCTCAAAAAGCTACATATTGGTTATATCTTTCTGATTATGAAGAAACATTTTGTATAACTGCATTAGAAATGCAAATGAATGGAGTCTTGTGTATTGTTTCAGATAAAGCGGCTTTACCATCAGTTGTTAAAGATGGGGTAATTATGCCATTTAGTGATTATGATACGATGTTTGATCTTGCCGCTAATATTTTATTAGATATAGATACAGAATTAAAAAATAAAGCATTACGTAATGCTGAACATTCCGCAGGGTATTTTACGTGGGACGCAGCAGCAGAAGCGTGGCATTCACATATAACAAATAATGCAGAGCAGTATTTTAAAATAAAACATAAGTTATTAGAACAGAATGTGAGGCCTGTAACAAATTCAATGGGTTTGCAGGGAGATTGGAAAGAAGAAAGACCTGGTGTATGGCGAAATGGACCTGATACATGGCTTAGGAAACCTAATGAAAATAATGAATATCTTTTAGTAGGCTGGAGAATGGTTGGTTCAGAATTATCTAAAGAGTTAATTAGAGAAAACTTTCCAGAAACAGTTGACTTAACGAAATGGTCTAAGAGCCATGTTCCATTGGAAGATAAAGTTATTGATGAGTTTATTGATGTAAATAAAACTAAAGTATTTTTAGTTATATCTGACCCTAGAGAAGTTGCTATTAATATTTTAAATTTTGATAATGGGCTTCACATGTATTCAAAAGATTACATAAATAATCCAGATGATATTAGAGCTGCAGAATTCATAAATGAAATTGCAGATAAACAAATACAATTAATAGAATCATATACAAAACAATTTGGAGATAACTGTATTGTATTAAGATATGAAGATGTACTTTGGAACCAAGGTAAATTTTTAGGTGAAGTTTCTGAGTTTTTAGAGTTAGAACCCCTTGGTATAGATGATTCTAGAAAATATAAATGGTCTATTCATAAAAATGTGGGTAATTTCCACACATTCTTTAGTGAAGAAGTTTTAAGAGCACACTATGAACAATATAAACCATTTTATGATACGTGGAAATATGATTATGGTGGGTTCCAATGGTTAAAATACCACTGGCATACTCAATATAATACTCTTGACAGAAATATAAATGATGACTATAAAAAGATGCTCGAAAGAAACGGCATCACAGAAGATAACCCTAGAACCGATGGTATAGATGGATTCTAAAAAGAATGTTATAGTAGTTTCTGCAAGAAGAGGAGGTACTCACTTATTAGTAGATCTGATAGTAAATAATTTTGGATATGAAAGTATCGATAAAAATTATCTTGATTATACTAAGTTTGAATGGCCAGCACTTAACGGTTTATATGGGTGGATGAATGAAGGTAATAAAGTAACATGGACACATTCTCATAACTATAGAAGTTTTTACAAACACAATCATTCCATTGATTTAGGTGATGAAGAAAAACTACAAAAAATATTTTCTGAGTCAAAAATAATCTTAATCTATAGAGATGTTAGAGATATAATGACCTCATGTTACCATAGGCCTCATATTAAAAATAAGTATACTTCTTTCTCTGACTTTTATGAAAACTTTGATTTTAATGGATATAAGTCTTCAGATAAAAAACATGATAACCTTTTAGATCTATTAATAGATTATTACAAGAACTGGTTTTCTGTTTATATGAGCAGAGAACTTCTTGATCTTGACATGGAAATCATTTCATTTGAAGAGATAATAAATGAGTATGATTCTTCTGTAAATAAGATAGCAAAATTCTTAGGACATACTATTAGTAAACCTGTTGATGTAAGACTACCTAACGGGGCTAATACAGATATTAAATATACAACTCATGATTTTAGGATTGGACAAGTAGGTACTTGGGTTGATACTATAGATGCTAAGCTTGGTAATAAGATTCAAAAGAAATACATGCAAGATGTAGGGTTAGGTATTGATTGCTATTTAAACGATGTTCAAATAAACAAATATCACAAACCTGAGAGAGCTAAATTTAAGCTAGAATATAAAGACTGGTGGGCTGAAACAGGAAAGGTAATTGCTGAGGTAAATGAATGTGATATAAAGATCAATGTAGATAATATTGATACTAAAAAACTAATTCAAGACAGATACCGTGGGCTTTTTGATGAACCCTTACTTAAGGGTAATGATGGTGATTTTAGATATTATCATAAAGTTTTTTACTTTGATGATTATCTACTAAAATTTATATATCCATGTAAAGCATCACTAGACCCATTTTCTTTTGGAGCTTCATCACCCGTTTCATCTATGAGACTATCATTGGTTATTAAAAAGACAAACTCAATATTATATGAATTAGGAATAATACCTAAATTATATGATGTCGGTATCTATAAGGGTGTGTTATTTGTAGTCCAAGAAAAATATGAAGCAAGTCAAGTTCTTTGTTCAAAATACAACATATATCCGGAATGGGAAGACTGGAAGTGGCCAGTAGATATTGGAGTTTACCCACAGATTTTAAAACATTTTAAAGCAGCCCTAGAACATAATATACTTTTAACTGATATAGTAAATGTATATAATTGTGCGATAGACGAAAATGGTGATTTAAAATATTTTGATCTTGATGGTATTAAACACTTTAATTCGAAAGAAGAAATGTTAGCCTCTGAAGACTATAAAAATATTATGGGTATCTTAACAGAGGTAGATCAATACTATATTAAAAAAAATAATAATAGCTTATTAGAGGGCGAGAAACTTTTCGCGTTACTCTAGTATAATATAAAAATTCATAACTAATAATGAGAATTAATAAAATTTATGTTATAGCTTTAGATACAAATAGAGATAGTCTTCAGCAAACAATAGAAGAAAAGTTACAATCATGCGGTTTTTATGAAAATACTCCGTATGAAATTATTTCTGCATTTGATGGTAGAGAAGGTGATATAAAAGAGGGTTATACCGTTTATGATAAATGGGATGTGGGCCCTGAGTCACCTTATTCTTGGAATGATTGGTGGAGAAGGTCTGTTTTACCAGGAGAGGTTGGGTGTGCAATTTCACATAGAAAAGTATGGGAAGCTGCAGTATTCGATGGACTAGGCCCAATACTGATATTAGAAGAAGATTTCTTTAATGAAGGTAATTCAATGTCAATGTTAGCAGAGCCTCCAGTAGATACTAATTGGGATGTTGCCTTATTAGGTAGAGATATAATTGAAAAAGAAGTTGAAGAAGAGGTTATTAATGAAACTTGGCTTTATCCTAGACATTGGTATAATGCACATGCATATATTATTAAAAACCCTAATGTAGCAAAACTATTATTATCAGGTGGATTAAAAGAAAACGTGATTCCTGTAGATGAGTATTTAAGTGCATTAGGTTATCCACATAGAAGGCATGATATTCAAGAACTATTTCCAAAATCATTAACTATATTAGCAACACGCGATCAAAATTTTATAGTACAGGATAGAGGTGGTAAACTTGCAGGTTCTACAATAGAACCAGAAGTGGGTAGTCCAAACCAACCTGAAATAATTAACCAGGAACCTGAACAAACTCAAACAGAATATGTAAGACCAGAATTTGATACTAGTGCCTCAGAATATTTTGAAATATTAGATACGTCTAATTGGGATGAATGGAAAGAGAAGTATATTAATCTATCAGTATCAAAGGGAGAGTATGACTTAATGGTTTCAGATAGAGGAGATAACGTATATGAATTCCCGTTATTCACTCCTAAATTCTGTAGAGAAGCAATTGCTCTAGCAGAGGCTAAAGATAAGTGGACTATTGACAGACACGAACATTATCCAACTAATGATGTCTTATTACAAGATATTGGTTTAGATGAAATTTACAATAAAGTATTACATGAAGTAGTTAGACCTCTTGCAATTCACCAATGGAGCCTAGAAGGTAAACAGTGGGACGCATTCTCAAATGAAAACTTCATGGCTAGGTATACAACGAATAGACAATCACACCTATCTCTACATCATGATAGAAGCCATCTAACGATGGTTATTAAATTAAATGATGAATTTAGTGGTGGTGGAACTTGGTTCCCCCAGTATCAAAAATTATCCAATCCAGATCGAATAGGTACAGCAGTACTCCACCCTGGAATGATTACACATAGACATGGCGCGAGGCCAATTACAAGTGGTAAGAGATATATTATTGTATCATTTATTAGAAACCACGAAGAACCTTAATATACAAATAATTAATATGAAAAGAGAATTAAATTTAAACTCCTCAGTAGGAGATGACGGACACCTAGTCTCTCCTGTTTTAAACGCAGGGTGTAAGAACTATCTAATTGACATTGACGGCACGGTTACAGATGATGTACCAAATGAAGAGCCAGAGAGAATGGCAATAGTCTTACCTTATGCAGGTGCAAAAGAAACTTTAAATAAATGGTTTGACGAAGGCCATGTAATTACTTTCTTTACTTCAAGAACTGAAGAAGTAAGAGAGATTACAGAAACTTGGCTAAATAAACATGGCTTCAAATACCATGGTCTACTAATGGGTAAACCAAGAGGTGGTAACTATCACTGGGTTGATAACCACATTGTCAAAGGTACAAGATACGAAGGCAAGTGGGCAGATTTAGTTAGAGAAGAAAGAACGATTGAAGTATTCCCATCTTAAATTCATAGGTTTAAAAATAAGCTGGTAAGTAAACTATTAGTTTCCACACAGCAAGATATATAAACTATGATTAAAGATTTTCAAACATTTCTTAACGAAAGAGATGGAGATTTACATAAGGTTATTATGTGTGTTTCTACTGAGATTACAGATTTCAAGTATGTTACAGATAAAGACACATATACTAAAAACTTTATGACTCTGTTTACAAAGGGTGATGAGCCGTTTAAGTCTCAGTTACCAGTGATTAACTTTTGTAATATCCACACTAAAAAATTATTAGATGCGGGTACTCCTAAAGACTTAATCTATAACCCTGAAGAAAAGAAAATGGAAATTGCATCTAAAGTTAAATGGCACGCTACCCATAAAGATAGTAAATTTGTGCCTAAGACTGTAACAGATGCTAAAGATCTAGATCAATTAAAATTCCCTATTATAGCAAAACCAGATAACAGATACTCAGGAATGGGTATTGTAAAATTTGATACTTTGGAAGATGCTAAGAAAGAGGATTTAAAAGATTTTGAAGTTTTCAGCGAGAAGATAGACATCGATGAAGAACATAGAATAATGATGTGGAGAGGTGAGCCTGTTATGTGGGTACAAAGAGTACATGGTAACAAGGAGACCAAAGAGATGACAAAGAAAAAAGAAGACAAGCTATTCTTTAAGTATGTGTTAAAAGATCTAAGTAAAATGCCAAACGAATGGAATGAAGTATTTCAAGAAATGAATGAGGCACATGAAGGTCTAGACATATACTCAATAGACCTGATGGTAGATACAGATGGGAAACCATGGGTAGTGGAAATGTCTTCAGAGTTTGCTCCTCTCTATGGTGTTATGGCACTTATCTATAAAAAAGTCTATCAAGAGCATTATGGTAAAAAATTACAATCATCTGAAATCGAACAGATAGATATGTACCAAAAGAAAGATATTAAAAGTACAATTAACTTTGACAAAAAAAGATTTAGCGTAGAAAATGGGTAAAGCAAATATGACATGTATGCATATCAATATATGGGTACACCACATGCACATAGATCCACTATTTGATTTTTTAAATGGTAGGATTAAAGATGCACCCAACTGGTACCTAAGTGAGTCTAAATGCCCCCAATCTATAACAGGGGGTTATGTTGAAGTAACACTTTCTTTTGAGGCGTATTCAATGCTATCTTCCCATAAAGACTGGGAAGAATCTAACGGTTGGATGACTTAAAACAATAATTATGAAAAACAATGAAAGAAAAGATTACTTATTAAACTACAAAGGCAAGAAATTTAAAGCTGATAGTTTAATAGGACTAATCTGGAAGTTCTTAAGAAACAAATAAGACTTCGAACGTATAAAGAACATCTAGTTAACGCTAGATGTTTTTTAGTATTTAAAGGAAATTAAAGATATGTACACATTAGACGAATTAAAGCAGATGATTTTCATCGACATTGAAACCGCAACTCAGAAAGAGACGTTTCAAGAAGTAATTGACGAGAACCCAGAATTAGAACAATACTGGGATTTAAAGACCATGCAACTGGTACAAAAAAATCCAGTTGAATTAGCAGACTACTCAGATCCACATAAGATGTGGCCTCGAATGGCTGGATTAAATCCAGAATGGGGTAGAATTGTTTGTATTTCAGTTGGTCAGATTCAATTTGATGAAACAGGCTTTCCTAATGGTTTTAAGGCTGTCTCATTTAGCGGCACCGATGAACATAAGATACTAAAGGATTTCCAGGATATGAGCTCTAAGATCATGCAGAAGTACCCAGCGATGAAGTGGGTTGGTCACTTTATCAAAGGTTTCGATATGCCATATATTATTAAGAGGTCTCTAATAAATGAAGTCTCTGTTCCTAAACACTTTCACTTACACAAACAAAAACCTTGGGAGAACTGCTTACTCGATACTAAAGAGACTTGGCAATTCGGAGGTTGGGACTCAGCTAAACTTGGTCTCATCTCAGAAGTCCTAGGTATTCCCTCACCAAAAGACGCAATGTCAGGGTCAGAAGTTTCAGAATATTACTGGAATGGTAGACATGAAGAGATTAAAACTTATTGCGAAAAAGATATTAAGGCTACAGCAAATGTCATCTTAAAGATGTCTGGTATGCCAATCTGTCAATAAAATTTTAGAAAAGGTGACAATACGTCACAAAAATAGCTTTGGTACACTTTTTTCACTATAGTTACTGTGCGATATTGCACAAGAAACAAAATAAATTCTAAAACATGTATTTAACAAACTTATCAAAATTAGCACAAGACTCTTTCGACGGAGCATTCGATTCATTCTTTAACGTAATCCCAAGAAGAGAGTGGGACACATTAAATATCCTAGGCCCAGAATATAAAGTGGGTGATAATAAACTAGATGTTAGCTTGCCAGGATTTAGCAAGAAGGATATTAACATTGAAGTTGAAGGTCAGATCTTAACGATCTCTTCTGAAAAGAAAGACGAAGGATTTGCACAATCATTTACTAAGAAGTTTAGATTACCTAGCACAGTAGATATGGATTCAATCAACGCTACTATGACAAATGGTATCTTGACTCTTAAGTTTGATTCAGCTGATAACAAGAAGAAGATCTCTATCAAATAAGATAGAGATTTCTTCAAAATAATTGCCTTAGAATTTTTTTATGTCAGATATTTTTCGTATATTAGTACTGTAATTAAAAAATCAATAAATATAATGTACGAAATTTTCTACGATTCAACCTATGGCCGAGAGGTAATTGACACGGCCGAAACAGTGGACGAAGCTGAATACTTGGTTCACGAATACAAAATGGCATTCAAATCTGATAATATTACATTTGCTTAATATGAATGATGACTTTAACATTGATGATTACCTAAACGATCCAGAATTCGAACAGAAGATGGAGGCATATAAAAATGCCATGATCGAAGAAGCAATCGAAACTAACTATAAAAATATCAAAGAGAACGGTATCTCTGATTGGCACATCCGCCACATGGAAAGAGATGATATGATTCAGCTAAGAGAAACTATAGCCTATATGACAAAACACTTCATTGACCTAGAGGAATATGAGAAGTGTGGAGTCTTAAAAAACGAGCTTGATAAGATAGAAAGTCTTTTAGAGCGAGTTTCTTAGATATATAACTTAACGCACATCCATAACGGAAGTGCGGGCCCCCGAAATGAACCCGTAGGAAATCTAGTATTTCCGCGGGTTTTTTTATTGATATATAACCTATGAAACATATCCAAACATACAATACATTCTTAAACGAGAAGATAGAAAAGTCTTACTCTATTATTAATGGTAAGAAGATTGAATCTGATTGGGCAGGTTCTGCTGATAGCCTAAAAGATTTTATTAAGCTAATAAAAGAGATACCTGAAACTTTACAATCTATTAAAGTTCAAACAGGTACTAGTTCTTTTAATCCAGAATCAATAGAGATTAAAGGCCCTTTTAATTCTTCAAAAATTAATAAGGTAATTAAATTGGTTAAAGATGCAGATAAAGCATTTGGTAAGAACGAGGAAGTAATACACACTTATTTGTTATCATCTTATTATGGATCAGGTGGTAGAAACCACAACTCTGATCCTGCATATATTTCATACAGAACAAAACGAAGTGATGACTTTGGAAAAGCAATGTCATCTGGTAAACACGGAAGCCTAGACTAATGAAACATATTAAATTATTTGAAGACTTCGCTATAGACCACCCTGAGTTAGAAAGAATTAGACAATTTAAAGGTTCTGTAAAGGATATGATGTCTTGGTTAGAAGATCAAGGCGTTGAAACAAATCCATATAAAGATACTATAATGGTTAATGGCCCTCATAAGGAAGAGAAGGATAAGTCATTACCTTATCAAGATTTTCAAAATGGCAAGTCAGATTTAATTAAGAATAGATATGGACGAAAAGACAGCTAGCGAAATAGCAAAACAACTTAAGAGAATTGCCGACGCAATGGAAGCAAAGAACAAACGTGAGACTGTAGCTGAGAAAAGAAAAGCTAAACTAGAGTCCTTACAGGTTCGTGAAATAAGACAATCTAAATCTGAAAGCGAGTGAGCCACTATGCAACTTTAGGCGTAGACAAAACAGCAACTCAGTCAGAAATTAAGAAAGCTTATAGGAAACTTAGTATGCAATATCACCCAGATCGAGGTGGTGATGAAAATAAGTTTAAAGAAATTGCAGACGCTTATGCTGTAGTTGGCGATGAACAAAAACGTCAACAGTATAATGCTATGCAAGATAATCCATTTGCCAGCTTTGGTAACATGGGTGGAATGGATGGTAACTTCGGAGATCTATTCAATCAATTCTTTGGTGACCAAAGGCGCCAACAAACAAGAGGTGCTGATATTAAAGTAGATATGCACATTTCATTTGAAGAAGCATTTCAAGGGTGTAGTAAAACATTTCAAGTAAATGGATATGAGTCTACTATTAATTTAAAACCAGGTGTTAAAACTGGACAAAGGTTTAAATTAGCAGGTAAAGGGCAAGCACATCCATTTAATAGCTCACTACCACCTGGAGACTTATTAGTGAACATTCATGTAAGAATGAGTTCAGAATTTATTATAGACCAAAATAATGATATATGGGTAGAAGTAAGTCTACCATGGTATGAAATTATGGCAGGTACTAAAATTACAATATCTACATTAGATGGTCCGATTACAATTCATGTGCCAAAGGCAACAACGCCCGGTAAAGTATTAAGGGTTCGTGAAAAGGGATGGCCTAATTACGATACTCAGATTAGAGGTAGTCTTCTTTGTAAAATAAATGCTAGCTTCCCTGAGTTAAATGATACACAAATTGAATATATTAAGAAAATAAATGACTCCAAAGGATAATTCTCTTATTGAATACGGCGGCTATAAATCAGACGTCTGGTATGGTATTGACTCTTTTGAAAATGAAAAGTTTCAAGATTTTTTAAAAGAGATTAAAAGTAAACCATATTTATTTAGTGAACATGAGCTTCATTTAACTGGTAGTATTTTAGAAGATTGGATTTCTTGGGATGCTGATTTTGTAATTACAGGACCCTATATTCCTAGTAATATTAGATCTGCTATGACTTGGATTACACATTTAGGTTTTAAGTATGGGATATACCCAGATGTAGTTTATTTAGATGAATTATTTGATTTATATGAATGGCAACAAAACCCACAAATCCAAGGCTACTATAAAATGCATAATGGAAATCCTAATCCACCGGCATGGGCGTCTACTAAAAAAACAATATATCATTTTTCAAATACTTTTATCAAAAATGGTGATAGTAAACATTTAAGTGAAGATGGTAAATGGAAAGATGGAATGTGGTCTAGAGAGGTGGTGTTTCCGTATACTAAAAACTATGAAGCTGTGGCAAACGGACATTTGTATAAAAAAGCCATAAAGATATTTTGAATTAAAAACAATAAAGCTGGAATATATAAAGAAAGTACATAATAAAATCATGGATAAATTTTTTAGAAAAAATAGACGAAGAATGAACTCTAGGTGGGATATTATTATCGAAGGCCTAATGGTTAGTAATAAGTCTACTTTTTTCACTGCATTGTATCAAGCGATGATGGAACATCCAGCATACGTTATTTTATCAGACATGCCAGCCGACCGAAAAATTGAGCTATTAGGCAATATGTTAAAACATTATGAAGACCGTGAAGATTTCGAAAAGTGTGCTAAATTATATGAAATGCAGCAACAAGTAAATCAAAATTTATGTTAATAATAAAACTAGATAAGAAAACCAATATTGAAAAAGCTCTAAAACAACTTAAATCTAAAGTAATTAGAACAAAACAACTTCGCGCGTTAAGAGATCGCAAACAATTCACAAAACCTTCTCAAGAGAAAAGACTGCAAAAGCAAAAAGCTAAATACATACAGCAGCTAAAAACAAGAGAAGATCAACAACTTTAATTTTTGACCGTGTATTAGAATAATATACTAATAATTTCAACTCTTTATTTAGCTTTAGATAGGGAGTAACTAAAATATATAACATGGTTAGTAACAACCAAAAAATTACAGTAACTGAGATGAGCGGATTTGTATCAAACTCCGATAAAGACAGCATAATGAGGGCAAGTTATTATCAGATAACTAGGAATTTTACAAAGACTGTAAACCGCTTCGTCGCATTTAAAGATGAGGACCGTTTAATAGAAATTCCACATGGAATTTCACAAAGGTCTAAGTTTATTGACTTAATGATAAAATATTTTGAATCTCTAGAAGAGTATGAAAAATGTAATAAGTTAATGAAACTACGTGAACTGGTCATAATGGCCGGTGATTAAATAAATTAAAACTATGGCAAGAACCTCTAGAGCAGCATCGATTACAGCAGGATTGAAAAGAATTCAATTAAAACCTAACCAAAGAAATTACGTAGATACTATTGATAAAAATGATATTACGTTTTGTTACGGACCAGCTGGAACTTCGAAAACATTTACAGCGTGTTATACTGCGCTAGAAATGTTGCAAGAAAAGAAGATTAAAGAAATTATATTATGTAAGCCGATCCAAGAAGCGGGTGAAAAGTTGGGTCACTTACCAGGAGATATTAATGATAAAGTAGATCCTTATATGAGATCTTACAAATCTAATATAGAAAAGATAATCGGTGTTGAGCTAACTAAAACCTTATTTGATAAAAAAGTAATTCGATTCGAACCACTAGCCTATATGAGAGGAGATACTTTTGATGATGCCCTAATGATTCTTGATGAAGCACAGAACGCAACATATAAACAGTTGATGTTATTTGTAACAAGAATGGGTAAGTCAAGTAAAGTGGTAGTTACAGGGGATGTAAGCCAAGCAGATATTGCAGCTTCGCAAGTTAGTCTTCCTGGTTTTATAGAATTATTAGAAGGTATAAGAGGCATTAGTACTCATATCTTTACTGAGTCAGATATTGTTAGGGCTAAAATACTTCAAGAGGTCGTGACACGATATGACAAATGGAAAATTCAGAACAAAAAGTAAAGATTCGTAAAGCAACTTACGAGGATTTAGAACCTATCTGTGATATTTATACAGAAGCCTTTAATGGTAAGACCAGTCCATCTAATAGACAGTGGTGGAATATTTTAGATAATCCTAATATTCACTACTATGTTGCAGAAGAAGGTGGTTATGTGGTAGGAGTTGCTTCATTAATTACTATCAATAAATTAATTAGAGGTGGTAATAGAGTTGCTCAAATAGAAGATGTTGCAGTTTCTAAGCACGCTGGAAGTAGAGGCCTAGGTAAACTATTAATTGAAAGACTAAAAGACTTAGCGGTCGAAAGAGGTTGCTATAAAGTAGTTCTTAATTGTTCAGAAGATAATATAGGTTTTTATGAGAAATGTGGCTTCTATCAGAAGGAAGTTCAAATGAGGTGGGATCGACCAGCTGATTTATCTGCTAGTAGTAAAATTAGAAACAATAAGCTATTTTAGGATATAACTACTAAACAAGTTATATCTATGTCTAAACGCATTATTTTAAAGAGCAGTCATTTAAACGACCCTAATATTATAGAGGTTGGTGTAGATGAAGCTGGTAGAGGCGCACTCGCCGGGCCAGTAACTGTAGCGGCATGTATTATGCCATTCGGATTCCAACATGAACTTATTAAAGATTCTAAACTTCTAAATGAAAGTCAACGTGCAGAAGCTAGACAGATGATCTTAGACAACGCGTTAGCATACTCTATTCAACACGTTGGAGTAGAAGATATAGAGAATACTAATATTTTAAAGGCTACATTAGAAGGCATGAGGAGGGCTCTTGATGCCACTGCAAAAAAACACGACTTTGGTTTTATTCTAGTTGATGGAGATCAATTTCATGGATTTGATGGTAAACCATTTGGAACTATAGTTGGTGGTGATAATATCTATACGAGTATTGCAGCTGCAAGTATTTTAGCAAAGACTGAAAGAGATGCATATATGAAGTCTATTGAAGGTGGTAATGTATATGGATGGGGTTCTAATAAAGGATATGGAACTAAACAGCATATTACGGCTATTAAAGAGTCTGGATTAACTGACCACCATAGAGAATCTTTTTGCTCACATTTATTAACTACCACAAATCAATTATTTTGAGAGGTCTAGTATTAGGCATCCTATGTTTTTTAATAGGACAGACTCTAATTTGGTTTCAAACTAACGGACAATTTATTTCACCATGGGCTAAAAGAAATACTTTACTCTTAGCTCTTGTCGGTGGAACTACAATTAGCTATTTCTTTATTCATGGAACTAGATTAATTGCAGAGCATTATGATGGATTACTTTGGCCTGGAAGATTCTTAGGCTTTTCAATGGGTATTACATCATTTGCCTTTTTAACATACTATTTTATGGGCGAAGGCATTACTATGAAAACATGGGTTAGTTTAGGATTAGCAGCACTGTTAATTTGTGTACAACTTTTTTGGAAGACATCATGAAATTACCCTGGAAAGAAAAAGGAAAACCTACAAATGTAGTGGTTTATAGAAAAACCAAAACAGGAAAGAAATACTATATGATTGTAACTGATATTCATGTGGATATTTTAAATAATGGAAGAGCTACAAAACCCGTGGTTGACCACAAATATGACATTCTAGAATTGGGGATAGGTGAAGTTTTTATTGAAACATGGCAAAAGAAATATAACATTAAGAAATACGAGGTTATTAACAAATATGGAAAAACCTAAACAACTATCAATAGCAACATTAAGGGCAATGGCAAAACAAGGCATTGGTCACAGTAAGTTAAAAGAAGTTGTAAAAAACCTAAAGAAAGAGAAAACAAACAAAAAAAGTACTAAATAATTTTTCTATGTCAGAAAAAATGATTATATTAGTACTCTAATTAAAACTAAATATATGAAGAATTTAATCGGACCACTACTAATTATTTTTTTAGCAGTACCTTTGGCTGTTTTAACAGCAACATACTTATGGAATGTTGTTTTAACTGAAGCAGTTACTTGGGCTAATCCTGTTGGGCCATGGCAAATGTTTGGCTTAATGCTCTTGTATTACATTTTATTTCCAGGTACAAAAGCTACTATAAAGTCAAAGGATGGAGAATAAGAAAATAATATATTTTGATATGGATGGTGTGTTAGTAGATCTAGCAGCTAAAATAGCCGAGTACCCTCCAGAAGCAGTTAAGAGAGCAGAAGAATTAGATCTAGTAGATCAGATGCCTGCGCTCTTTTTAGACCCACCTCCAATGAAAGGTGCAATAGATGCATTCAATAAGTTTGTCAACTCAGACAAATATGACTGCTATATCTTAAGTACTGCGCCATGGGGAAATCCATCAGCATGGATGCACAAAAGATTGTGGGTTGACAAGTACCTAGGTGAAGGCGCTTACAAGAGACTTATTCTGTCTCATAATAAAAACCTAAACATGGGCGACTACCTCATCGATGATAGAACTAAGAATGGAGCTGGTGAATTCAGCGGTGAGTTGATTCAGTTTGGAAGTGATTCATTTCCAGATTGGAAAAGTATATTAAACTATTTACAACCCTAAAATGGATTGGATTTTTAAAACTAATATGGACTACATCTTTGATCTAATGAGAAAGACTTCAAAGGTAATTAGTTCATGTCATAATGCAATACAACTTGAAGGCGCATATAACTATGTAGCTAACTTAGAGAAATACTTATCTCATTTTGAAAAGACTGAAAGACAAGCTCAATTCTGTGAGAAACAATTAACAGAGTTTAAGAAAATTCTTAAAATAAAAAATAGATCTTTATGATGGATATGCATGATAGAATCATGAGAGTTCTAGATACAACACATGTTGTTAGAATAGAAGATTCTACTGTATATGAAGTTTTAGATATTGTACCTTTAGGAGATGATGTTCTTTTTGTAGAAACTGCATCAGGTCTTTTATTTCAAGACTTAGATGTATTTACATTAGAAGAGGCTGCTAATATGGAACGCCGATTTAGCGAAGTCCGCAAAATAATTGCAAAATAATTGCCTCTAGATTTTTTTATGTCAGAAAAATTGATTATATTAGTACTATAATTAAAAACTAATAATATGGATAAAAAAGTAATTTTCGACCTCGATGGAACTTTAGCTCTTATTGATGATAGGAGAAAGATTTCTAAGAAGCCAGATGGCAAGATGGATTGGGATGTATTCTTCGATCCTAAGAACATCGACCTTGACCAACCAAACCATGCAGTGATTGCGATGGCTCAAATGCTTGACGCAGCTGGCCACATGATTGTTATTCTTAGTGGTAGAAGTAAAGCTACTAAAGATGCTACTAAAGCTTGGTTGAAAAAGCATAATGTACCGTTTGATGTACTGAAGCTGAGACCTACAAGCAAGGACTTTATGTTCATGCCTGATGACAAGCTTAAGCAAATATGGCTTGACCAACTTTTCAATGATAAGAATGACATCGTTTGTGTCTTTGATGACAGACAGAAAGTAGTTGACATGTGGAGAGACAATGGATTAACTTGTATGCAAGTTGCTCCTGGTGATTTCTAAAATTGTTAATAACTTTAACAAAAAAGTGACATAGAATTTTTTTATGTCACTTTTTTTTCGTATATTAGTACTGTAATTAAAAACAAACAAAAACTATGTCAAGCATTTTAACATTCGTACTTAGAAACTCCATGGGAGATTCAACAAACAATGGTCTTACTTCAAGAGAAGACTCAATCGTTCTACATCACGGCCCTGATGCTGATTTAGCAGACCTTACTTTAATTCCAGATGATGAATTGGTTTTAGTAGAAAGACAACTATTCGGAGAAGATGCCTGGTATGCAGTTCCTGCTGGAATTTACAAGAGTAATAAACATTCAATGTTCGGTGGTAATTTTATCCACACTTCAGATTCAAGGTTTCCTGGCAGAGCGCCGATTCCTGTTCACGATAGAATAGAAGCATAATGAGTATCTACACAAATCCAAAAGGTACCTCGTGGTACTATCGAGAAATGGGATCTCGCAATAAGAAAACCGGTAAGCTCAGTTACTATAATGTAAAAGTAACTGACTACAAAATAGTGGACTGTGAATGTCCCGCAAGGAGCTTTAGGTCATACTCACCATGTAAACACATGAAAAGATTACATGAAAAAATTGGCCATAGTTTGTAAGTTTTAAAATAAACATGTAATTATACTAATATGAAAGCAATACAACAAATACAATCACTTCTGCAAGAGGCAGAACAGATCGCCAAAGACGAACTAGGACTTGACAATATATTCTATAATGAGAGGTTCATAGAGATGTTCATGGCAAATCATTTAGGCCATGAGTATGGTAACAATACTCAGGGTGGAGACGCCTTAGATGTCACTAAAACTCCAACAGAGTACAAGGCAATTAATATGAGAAACAAGGGTAAATCTGGTACTTTCCAGTTCCATTGGTTATCTGAAAACAAAATCGAAAAGTACGCACAAACGAATAACATGTACTTTGCCGTCAGAGATGGAGTTACTATCAAGAAAATCTACGAGGTAGCGACTGATGTTATCATGCCAGTCTTAGAAGCGAAAGCAACTGGAGGTAAATCAATCCATGGCCACGCAGGATTTAATGAAAAGAAATTAATCGAAACGTTTAACGCAACACTAGTTTATGACAGCGAGAAAGAATACTGTGCATATTCTGGTTTAACATCACCCGCAGCTTATGAGTAAAAGACAAACACCAGTCGCGTTGTTAATAGAGGCAATGCAAGAAGAATTAGAAAATAGTCCAAAAGAAGTTTGGCAAGGTATGGAATATGCAATCGCAATTGCTAAAACATTCTTACCTGAAGAAAAGAAAATCATGTGTAAATTTGCAGATGATTGGGCAGATGCAAGAGAAGAATCAGACAGAATCCGCAAAATAGAGGAAGACGAATTCAATAGCTCTTTAGGCAGATTCAAACCATAAACATTAACCAATTTTAAACTATAATAACTGTATAACCTAAATAAATTAAACTATGACATTATCAGAATTAAAAAATTACGCAGAAGGGGTTTCAAAACAATACCCGCAATTAGACGAAGAAGTTAGAGACTTATACTTTCTAGCAGTAACCGAAGTAGAAGACGGCGAGTCTGAAACAAACGAATGTGAATTAGCAATTGGTTCTATCGATGAATTAATTGCAGAACTAGATCGAATCTAATGAGTAGGCAATTTACATGGTGGCGTAGATTCTGGGGCGTAAGAAATATGCCTAAGCAAATGCTGTACAAGGCTGCTAGTGAATTGCAACAGAGGATTGAGTTCGGCGAATACGAGGTTGATAATCTTGGTAGAGAATATATGCTAGAAGAATTGATCTTTGAGCAAAAAGAGAAGGCTCTTAAAAAAGAAAAGCCTTGGCTAACTGAAGAGTCTTACCTAGAACAAATCCAACCAGAAAGAAAACAATACAGAAAGAGACAGAACTTAATTATGAAAGCTCATCTTGAAGCTGAACATAAACTACTTCATAAGTTAAGAGAAAAACTATCAGAAGAGTTTGGTGTTGGACAGGATAGAATTCTAGAAGAGATGGAAGAATTCAATGGTACAACTAGAGAGTTTTACTTCCATATTAAATCAATAGCCTTAGGTAAGAAGTTCGATCCTGATAAACAACAACGACTGATACCTGAGCAACCAAGACATATACTTAAACCTAAAGAGAGAAAGTATGTAGATCTTTGGATGAAACTAATAAAAGAAAACAAATGGGAACAGTTTCTTAATTGGAACAATTACCAATAACCACGTATAATGAATAAATCTAGCCTTATGACAAACTACGGATATTGTTGCATCAATATGCAACTCAGGCAACAAAAGCCCAGTATTACTACAAATCGTTCCATGATTAAACGTACATTCCAAGACAAAGGCATGGACTATGCGTCAGAACTTATTGTACAGAACGTGCGAGATCTACGTGAGATTATCAAATGGAATGAAGCCAATGGTATCAAGCTTTATCGTATGTCTTCAGATATTATGCCGTGGATGTCAGAGTATAATATATCAGATCTTAAAGACTTTAGAATTATCAGAACTATTCTAGAAGACTGTGGCGATCTGGCAAGGGAGTACGGACAGAGGATTACATTCCACCCCGGACCATTCGATGTCCTCGCATCTAAAAATGAAAACGTTGTCACCAAATCTATTGCTGATCTCAACAAGCATGGTGAAATATTTGACCTTATGGGTCTACCTCGTACTCCCTATGCTGCGATCAACATTCATGTCAATACTACACAAGGTGGTAAAGAGGAAGCAATGCAAAGATTTGTAGATGCGTTCCATGAACTAGACCCATCTGTCAAAACCAGACTTGTTGTAGAAAATGACGACAAACAAAAACAATACGCTGTAGAAGATCTTTACCAAGGTATCTACAGTAAGATTAACATTCCAATTACATTTGACTACCATCACCATTGGTGTCACCCTGGTGAATTAACACAGGAAGAAGCTCTCAAGATGGCTTCAACTACTTGGCCTAAAGGTATCAAGCAATTGTGTCACTACTCATCTTGTAAACAAATTCACGAGGATGCAAGTGTAATGGCTCGTGCACATGCAGATTATATTTACGAACATATTAATACTTATGGCCTTAATCTAGACATCGAGCTAGAAGCGAAAGCAAAAGAATTAGCTGTTCAAAAATATGTGAAACAATTCATTAACGAGTTAGTATAACCCTTAAATAATTATTCATGACAAAAGTTTTAAACACATTAAAAGCAGGATTAAACCTAGTATTAACTTCAATTTTAAGTCAATGGTTCTATGTTATCGGACTATTATGGATGTTCGCATCATTCCTTTACATTGGAAAGCCTCAATTTTGGATAGTACTTGGTTTTGGAATCATTTTCACTGGAGTTCAAAACATTATCAATGAAATTAAATTAAATTCTAAAAATTAAATATGGACTTGAAAGTAGATGCTCTTAGAGCAAGGTATCAAGCTGAAAAACTTGAAGCAATCGCAACACTTGAGGTATACGTTAAGAACGCAGCCGGAATCGGAGAACACCCGCAAATTATCGAAGAGATGGCAACACTCGTAGAAAAAGTAGCTAACGCAAATGATTGCTTAGAAGCGTTAGACGAAATCTTCATTCAAACTGGAGAAGGCGTATCGAAAGTAGCTCAAGAAGGCTCCGTTAATAGTTGATTTATTTAGGCTAGACATAGATAACTAAGGAGCAAGAGGACCCAATATTGGGTCCTCTTTTTTTGTGATATATAATAAATGAAACATATTAAATCACAGGCTATATTTGAGCGATATACTAAACTAGATTCAATCTCTAATAAATTATTAGGTGATTGCTTTAGACAGTGGGTATTGGATTTTGAAAGAGGCAAGAAGTCTTCTCATTATTCGTTTGAAGTAGAGAATCCAGGTCTAACATTTGACTTAAACTGCTCTATCTATTTTAAAGGTAAAGGATTTGAAGTCTTAAACTCTACTGGAGCTGATGGTAGAGATGAAGATGATGACGGTGATTGGCAAGATCCATTTATTAATGTAGACTTTGCTTGTAACCCAGATTGGTTACCTACTTATTGGTCAGATATTTACTTCCACTTAGCAGATGTCTTAAGGCACGAGATCGAACACATCACTCAAGATGGTATTGATATTGGTAACTATAGAAAGGGCAAACCTAATGAGCCAGATGATATGATGAGAGCGATGATTAATAGTGGTATGTTATCTAAGATGCATTATCTACTTTTACCTAAAGAAGTGGATGCAAATCTACAAGGCCTAAGGTTTGAAGCTAAGAAACGTAAAGAAAAAACTATTGATGCTGTTAATAGATATTTAGATCAAAAAGAAGAGATGGGAGAGATTACATCTAAAGAAAGAGAAGAGGTCTTGGTCAAATGGACAGCTCGCGCAAAACAATTAGGATTTAAGTTAGATAAATAGAATATGAGGCACATAAAACCACTTAACGAAAAGAAGCCAAAAGGCGCTCCTGAGTTTCATCACTCGGATGCTCCTGATGCCGAAGGTAGATTTAAAGACCTAGGTATCAAGGATCTTGCAGCATGGTTAATTAAGACCAGAAAGAAGGATGTAAAGAAGATTAGTGGTTCTTTAACTCAACAAATAGTTTTTAATAGAGGTGATGATCCTAAGTACGCAGAGAAGATGGAGAAGGTAAGAAAAGAAGTCTATAAACAATTAGATAGACAAGACCTAATCGATAAAATGGATGAAAGTTTACAAGAGCCTCTTTACAATTCTTTTTCCCTTTTACAATTTCAAAAATGGGTTTACAAGAATAGAGCCAAGATTAATAGAATGTCTAAAGATGAAAAGATTAAATATCTAGAAGATAATTATATTAAGAATCATGGTAAGACTCATTTAGGTAGTGAAGATTTAAAAGGCGTTGGTTCTGATATTTACCACTCAATGGTCTTACATAATATTATTAAAGAATCTGTCTTAAACGAAGAAGACTCTTATGATGATTATCCAGCTGCTGCAAAGAAGAATGCACAAATGGCTATTGATTGGAAAGAGAAGTATGGTAGAGATGAAGTACCTGCTGGAACTCCAGTTGGTTGGGCAAGAGCTCATCAACTAGCTAAAGGTGAAAAGATCTCAGCAGATACAGTTAAGAGAATGTCTGCATTTAATAGACACAGAAAAAATTCATCAATTGCACCAGAACATAAAGATACTCCATGGAAAGATAGAGGCTATGTAGCCTGGTTAATCTGGGGTGGCGACGAAGGTGTTGATTGGGCAATTGAAAAATCAAAAGAAATAGACGCTATGAAAGAGTCAAAACAAATGAAATACATTAAACCACTACATGAAGCTAAAAGAGGTGCAATCCATAAAGCTGCAAAGAAAGGAAGTTATCCTGTAAGTATTGTAGTAATTAATAGTGGTATGGTTGTTAAACAAGAATTAGTTGATACACCAGCTGCAGTTCCTGCAGTATTTAATGAATTACAAAAACAATATCCTAATGCTGTAATAAGTGTTGAGTCTAATACTGGAGAAACTCTATTTAGCGAGTCAGTAGATGAAGCTAAAATGCCAAAGAAATATATTGGTAATGATGATATAGTTTATCTTAAAACTAAAGAGGACTCAAAGGGTGCACATTACAACCTTTACTATAAAGGACATGATATTGATGTAGGTGGTCGTAGGTTTGGTAGTGAAAAAGAATTAGAAGATTTTGCTAGCAACTATATTCTATCTAATCAACTATATAAAAAACTAAGATACGAAGATTCAATACCTCTACCAGAATCAGTTAACGAAAGTCTAAGCTCTTATGAGTATGGCAATTGGGTTAAAGAGAATGGTAAGATTAAATTTCCAAAATGGATTAAAGTAAAATCAAAAGAGATTATTGATGGTGGTTTTATGGAAAAGGTCTATAAAAGTGAACACCATTATATGTCTATTTGGTTGGGCTCTTTTGACAACAAGACTAGATCTGAACTATATGCTTATGATGATAAAGGTAAGAAAGAGTTCGGTGAAATGGGTTACAAATTTATCCAAAGATTCTGGAATGATATAACTGGTTACACTATGTTCTTCTGGCAAGGTGCGGTAGCAGCATTAGAAGTTAGTAAACATATTAGAGATATGGAAGCTAACGGTGAGTCAATTGAACCAGCGTACTATCTAATGAAAGAATACTTTAATAACTTCGGTATGGAAACTAACAGAAGTAGAGTATTTAACGCAGCTGTTGAGAAGCTAGAGGCGTGGATGAAGGATAACCAAATTAAAACACTATAAAAATTAAATAATAATTATGTCAGTAACAATTCAAAAAGTAGTAGAATTTAATGGTGATCTAGATCAGATTCCAGAGGGAACTGATAGATATACCTGGACTGCAACGTGGACTTCTGGTGGTAGCGGCTGGGTAACAGCAACAGAGGCGTCATCTGATATTTGGCAATTTGAAGTAGAAGATTGGACTACAGGTGCATCCGGTGCAACTAGAGCAGTAACTTATGAAGTAAACCACTGGCAAGCTTCAGCTTATCCGAATGATCCAGGTTTAAGTAAGCAATTTACAATTACACAACATGCGGATGCAAATGGAACTATTAATGTTACCACTTTAGCTCCGACGCCAACAACACAAGCGCCAACAACACAGGCTCCGACGCCAACAACACAAGCTCCGACGCCAACAACACAATATGTAGCACCAACAACACAATATGTAGCACCAACAACACAATATGTAGCACCAACAACACAGTATGTAGCACCAACGCCAACTTATAGCAATATTACAGCAAACCCATCAGGTACAGTTGATGAAGGACAACAGATTACAATAACAGTAACTGGTAGTAATATAGCTAACGGAAGTCGTGTATGGGTGAATATGTATTCTAATTTACCAGATGCTGTTAACCAAGATGATATAACGTCTGGTTGGTCGTCTGGTGCAGGTGCGGGAGATTCGCCAAGCGGTTCTTCTTGGGGTAATTGGGTAACTATGAATAGTAATACTGGTAGCCATACAATAACAGTAAAGAATGATAACAAGCTAGAAGGTTCTGAAACCTTAACATTTAGTTTATATGCAACCGATGAGAATGGTTATTCAACCGGAAATGTACAGACTGCAGTAGATATAAACGATACATCATATCCAACACTATATACTGTTAGTTATATTTCAGGTAATTACTACCAATATAGTACATGTGCACTCACTAATAATCCTAAAACAGCTACGTATGAAGCCCCAGAAACCGGATTGGCGACATTGAGTACTCTTACAACTGCTATTATGAACGATGACGAGTATAACGGATCTTCTGGTGTTTTCTATAAAATAGTAAGTAGCACTGAACCTGGATTCCAGTATAATAATCATATTGTAAACCACTCATCGCCGGCGACTGCAATAGATTGTAGTGGGCTTACAACGACAACTGAACCACTACTTGACTTTACAACAGTCGCGACAAGTGGTACTAGTTATAGCACGGGTCGTTCATATCAATGGGAATTGACAGGTGTCCCTAGAACGGGTAATCGTATCGGTATGTCAATATATGGGAAGACTCACTATTATACAGTTCCATCATCACTGGATGGAAGTATTGATGGAGTTGGTGCAGGGTATGCAGCTTTCTTAAATGTTTTAGATCCAACAGATTGGATAGGAGGCACAATTTATAGTTTTACCCAAAACAACCCACCAGGGTATGAACCTACAGCATCATATAGTGCATCAACAAATAGATTAACATTTAATATGAACTGGCAAAACACAATAGGTGCGCCTAGTGTATACAGTAGTTAATAAAAAGTAATATATATAAAAATAGAATAAAGTCAATATGCCTTCAATAATTCAAAGATCTGTTACTTATACAGGAAATAATACTACATCAAATCCAAATTTTACATGGGTTAATGTGAATAGTGTATCGTGGATCACAAGATCTGATACAGTAACTACAGGTACATCAGACTTTTCTATTCAAGATAACGATACTGGCGCGACTAGAACATCTCAATGGGAAGTAAGGCATTGGAACTATGTTAATGATAACACATTAGTAGATAGTTTTACTATTACACAAACTGGGGATGGTACAGTCAGTGCGACTACAACGACTACAACATTAGAGGAAACAACGACAACTACAGCTGAAGAAACGACTACAACATTAGAGGAAACAACGACAACTACAGCTGAAGAAACGACTACAACATTAGAGGAAACAACGACAACTACAGCTGCGACAACTACAGCTGCGCCACTTAATAGTATTTTATTAGCGTCCAGTAATGCTACTGTTGTAGCAGAACATATTTCTGGCCAAGGAGGTAGTGAATATAGTGATAATAATTCAAGTCAATCGCCAGACGCGGCAACAACATATACTTTTACGCTAGACCCTGATGCAACTCTAGTAAAAGATAATGATGTATATTGGGCATATACTAAACCGGATGATTCTAATCACCAGTCGAGTATTACTCCATATTGGGTTGAAAATTTAACAGTTAATAATTCTCCGAGTACTGGACAGGTACAGGTTTCTTATGAACATGTTGATCCAAATGCTAATAGTGGTGGGCTTTTAAAAAGTCAACCTTATACAGAAGAGAGTGCTAGCACACAAGCTGCTGAGTTCAACGGGTTGCCGGCTAATCAAATTTATTTAATTGTTAGACATCCAGATGATACAAGCCACTGGTGTTCTGTTTTAATTACAGCTCCTATTACATCTATAACGACGACGTCAGCGCCGATACCTGAATTGCATTTTGAATTTACCGCGGTAAATTACAGTGGGCAACCTGGTGACATGCAAGGTACCGGACCAGTAATAGCTAGCTTTAATTGGAATGGCGATTATCATGTAGATATATCCGAGACGGATAGTAACGGAAACTACATCTATTTTAATGTAGAAAATCCGAGCAGTCCTGCTAATTCATATATTGACTCAGTTTCTGTAAATAATGGACAGGTAACTGCTTGGATTAATGAAGGTTCAAATAACACCAGCAACGGGGAGAATTTAACTATTGATTTTAACTCAGGTAGTAGTTTCACATTGGATTCGACTAGTGTAGACAGCATCTCCTTTGCATGGGAACCATGTCACGTAGAAGGTACAGTAATGAATTTGGCTGATGGTACAACTAAACTAGTAGAAGATCTGCAAGTGGGTGACGTTCTAGCCTCTTATGATATTACAGGGTTAGGCGATGATGGAACAAAATCAACTTGGGAAGAATACTCAAGTCAAATTAATCAATTCTCAGCTAGCTCAAGTAGCGCAACCGTTACTAGAGTAATCGCAGGTCAGCATACTGCATATCATAACTTTAATAACGGTTTAACAAAGGTAACTGGTGAACACCCTATCCTAGTAATGAATGTTGGTAATGATATTTCGTTTAAGCAGGCAGCTGATGTTATAGTTGGAGATTCATTCTACAGTGCAAACGGGTGGGTAAAGGTAACCAGCACTGAGTATGTTACGGAAACTGTTAATACATATTCAATTGACGTAGAAACTGAAGACGTCTATATGGCTGATGGTATATTATTCCACAACACAGATGAACGCGTAAAATTTACAAACCAAGTATAATTAACAACTATAATAAAAAATTGATATATAATTAAATAAAACAATATAAAAATGGCTAAAAAAATCCTATCATTCGAAGAGTATCAAGTTCAGTTAAAGGCTGGGCAAGATAACGTAGATACTACAGAAGAAGTAGAAAACGAAGAGTGCCCATGTGGTACCGACGAAGAAGGTAATTGTTTAGAGTGTGAAGAAGGCACTGAATTACCTGCTGAAGAAATAGAAGACGAAGAAGATGATTCTGACGACGATATTGATGATTCTGAAGAGTCTGATGACGACGATTCTGACGAAGATGACGACGATGACGATGATGAAGACGACGACGATGACGACGAAGATGAAGATGATGATGAAGAAGATTCTGAAGAAGCTCATGAAGAAGAAGTTGAAGAAGTTGAATCAGAAGGAGAAGCAGAAGCTCCATCAACAGTAGAAGAAATGTTAGTTGAAGGCTATGCAAAAGTAAAAGAAGCTGCATGTGCTTATGAGAATGACGAATACCAAGACCACACATTAGAAATGTATATGAAAGAGAATGCTGCTCTAGTAGCGACTCTTGCTGCAAAGGCAATGGAAGAAAGTTATGGTGAAGTTAAAGAAACAGAATTAACTCAAGAAATGTATGAGGCTCACTGTAATGAGATGAAAGAGGCTTATGCTAAAAAGATAGACGAGTTAAAAGAAACATACGGCGCAGGTAAAGAATAATATGAAATATATTAAACCACTTAACGAGGCAAGACAGGCTCCAGCAAAGAAACTATTTAAAATGGTAGCTAACGGTAGCACCTCTGAAATTGAAGGTCAGAAGATCTCTAAAGAAATGGCTCAAGCTGCATTAGACTGGTTTGATAGATCTGTCTATGCTAGAAAATATGCTAACCAAGTTCAAAAGGCTGGTATGGGCGCAGTGGCTCCCCTAATCTTTGGTGACTACTGGGGTATTAAGAAAACCATTGGTTCTAAACTAAAAGCAGAATTTAAAGAGTTACAACAAGCATATAAAAGAGAAAGAAACGAATCAGTTCTATTAGAATCTGACGCAACTCCTACAATGTTATTAGCTCAAGAGATTGAAGGTGCAGAATATCACATGGCATTCGGTGATGGTGAAACAGTAGACGCAAGGTCTACTAAGAAAACCTGGGATGATGGCGTACCAGTACTTAAGTATATCGCAAGAGCTCCTAAGAAGTCTGTAGATATACCTAAAGGTAAATTTGAAGTAGTTATTGACGATAAGTACGGATGGTTCTACTGGCAATCCAAGGGCGTGTGGTACGGTATGGAAAAGGATGATGATATAGCTCCACCATTTGAATACTAATGAAAAAGGCAAAACAAATTTTCTGGGAATATTGGATTAAACCCTGGAAGCCTGCATATTAGGTACACACATTTAGAAACTTTTAGAGAAGTCTATGTATAATTAATTGAATACATAGACTTTTTTAGTATGCCAAGAATACCCGTAGACTTAATTTATATGCAGATGGCTTATCAGATAGCTAAGCTCTCGTATGCTAAACGTAGGCGCGTTGGTTGTATTATTGTAAAAGATACACAGGTAATATCAACTGGATATAACGGTACGCCACATGGCTTTGATAACAACTGTGAAGAGGAACAAGTCAGAGAGATTGAGAATGAAAATCATAAACAAGTCCTAGAAGAAAAGGGTTATGATTGCGATGACTCATGTTGTTCTAAAGAGGTAACTAAAAGAGAGGTCTTACATGCAGAGTCTAATGCTCTAGCAAAGGTAAGTAAATCTACATTAAGTGCAGAAGGCGCAGATATGTATATCACTACATGTCCATGTTTTGATTGCGCAAAATTAATTATTCAATCAGGTATTAAAAGAGTATTCTTTTCAGAGGATTATAGAGATATGTCTGGCATAGGACTCTTAGAAAAGGCAGGTATCGAAGTTAAAGAGGTTATATGTTGGAACGCGGACGAGTAGAAAGTATTATTGATGATGCCTTAAAGGCAAATAAATTTGGCCAAGGCTTTGAATTTAGAGCAGGGCAAAGAGAAGTCGTCGAAGCTATCTGCAATCACTATCTTCAAGATCCAGAGGGAACTATTATCTTAGATGCCCCAACTGGAAGCGGTAAATCACTAATTGCTATGTGGTCCGCGCACGTCCTAAAAGAACTCGGTAAAAGAGGTTATTTAGTAACCTCTGATCTAATGCTACAAGATCAGTATGAAGAAGACTTTAAAAGACTAAAGTTGGATTGGCCCAGTATAAGAGGGGTAGACAACTATAATTGTAATGTAAACGATCTGCCATTCTCTCTTGCAGATTGTAAGATGAAAGGGATTGGGTATGAAGCTGCCGAGAAACTAAAATGCTGGGGAACCTGTGGGTATCTTCAGGCTAGGCGGCGCGCGAAGGAGCTACCTGTAGCTCTCTTCAACTATTCATATTATCTAATACAAAGGAATTATGTAGAGGATAAGATGCAAGAACAAGACAGAGAGGTACCATTTCCTAAGAGAGACTTTGTATTCTTTGATGAAGCACATAAAGTAGACAGTATAGTACAATCACACTTTAGTCCTAGAATAGATGTGGGTACACCAAAGTTATTTAAAGAAGTAAACAGGTTTATACAGAAGCATGGATTGCAAACTGCCTGGGTATCTGATAACAGAATAGAAGATATAGTCGACCGCTTAATGCGGGAAGACGATCACCAGGAGCTTATGAGGCACATCAGCGAGTTCAGAGGTATTGCCAAGGTTTACCGCAAGGCCAGAACTGCAGCTCTTAAGGTCAGCAAACTACAGTATCGAACTGGAGATGTTCCTAAAGAATGGCAGACTTTTTTTGGGCGAATGGATAGACTTAAAGATATATGGTGTAAGTTTGATGACTATCATGACATTATTAAAGAACTCGGAAATGACGCTATCGTTATTGATCGTAAAGAAACTGAAGTAAAGTTCTTATGTTTAGAGGAAGCAATGATGATTGATAAATTCTTACAAAAGAAATCAGGATTCAAAGTATTCATGTCAGCGACATTAGGTGATATTAAATCATTTGCGAAACATACTTCAATGGGTAATGCTAGGGTTATTAGAATGAACAATAATTTTGATTACAAAAAATCCCCCATCGTTTTCGTCAACAGGCACAAACTGTCTTTTAGAGAACGCGAACAAAATCTCCCCCATGTAGTAAAGACCTTAGACAAAATCCTAGAGAAACATAAAGGTCAAAGTGGAATTATTCACGCAGGTTCCTATGATTTCATGAACTTCATCAATCAACATTCTAAACATAAGTTCAGTTTTATTACCTATGACATGGCAAAGGAGAGGGGCGGCGCGATCGATCTGTTTAACAAAACTGAAGGCAAAATACTTTTAGGTCCATCTCTATTAGAAGGGTTAGATCTTAAAGACGATAAATCTAGATTTCAGATCTTCTTTAAAGTACCATATCCATCGTTAGGCGATCCACTTGTGAAAGCCAAGATGAAAACATTTCCAGGATGGTATGATTGGAAAACAGGTATTGCTATTCAACAGGGAGCTGGTCGTAGTATCAGATCTAAAGATGATTGGGCAGTTACCTATATCCTGGATGCTTGCTTTAGAAGCCTGATAAATAAAAAGGGGTCATTCCCGCCATCATTTGAAGAAAGAATTAAAACAATTTACTAATGGCATATAGCGCAATTATTATAGACAACTTTTACGATAATCCGGATGATGTTAGAGGCTTTGCTTTACAACAAGACTTTAATGTAGACGGTAACTATCCAGGTCATAGGACTCAAGCGTTCCTATCACCATCAATTAAAAATTGGATTACACATCATTTAAAAGGAGTGCACGGCGAACCTATCTGGCCACAAGAAGGCAAAGAAGAATATTGTGGTGCATTTCAATATACAACTGCAGCGGATAGAACTTGGATTCATTGTGATGGCTGGAACGACTGGGCAGGAGTATGTTATTTGACTCCAGATGCTCCTGTTACTGGAGGAACTGGTATTTATAGACATAAAGAAACCGGACTTATTTCATGCCCTAGATTAGCAAACGGAGAAAAAGACTTTGAATTATTAGACAAACTTAATATGGATGGCCAAGACTACACTAAGTGGGAATTGGTAGATACTATAGGTAATGTCTATAATAGATTAGTACTTTATCCTGGCGATCTATTTCATGCATCATTAGATTATTTCGGTAAAGACCTGGAAACAGGTAGATTATTTCAAACATTCTTTTTTAACACAGAAAATTAATATGGGATTTAACAAACTATTTCTACCAGAGTTGGTAGAATTAAAAAAACAATTAAAAGAACAAGGAGTTGAACAGTTTACAAATCATTGGAAATCAAGGTATGAAAAGACAGATGCTATCATGGGACCTGTCGGCTCCGATGACTTTATTAAACAATTTTTAAATCGTGAGTATAACTATAGAAAGACTGGTCAGCTCGAGTTTGACTTTGATTGGTCAATTATTTAAAAATAAGAATATGGCAGAGCAATTAACTGAACAGAAAGAGCAAATTTACGTTTGGACTAAAACAGAACGTGCAGGAGACATTGTTACATTTGATAAAGTAGATGGTGAATTTACTTTATTTACAGATGGAACTAAAGTTTTCTCTAATATTATACCAGAACTCTTAATGGAAGCGAAGGATATTTCAAATGCTAAAGTTTTAGCAACTCCATTTAAAAGTACTAGTGCATCTACAGGCCCAGAGCCAGTTGATGAAACACCGGTTAAGGCAACACCTCAACCCGTGGCTCAAAATAACGCAGAGGTAAATGTTATGTTAGAAATGCTAAGAAAGCTTAGTGCTAAGAATTCAATCGAGATGCCTTTACAATTAAATGTACCTTCGCATGAGGTATATGAATTATTTAAAGACCAGATGGATATTACTAAGTCAGATCTAAATGAGCAAATTTTAGCGCTTGTAATGAGCCAGATAGATAACTTACAAAAACAACTAAAACCACAAGCTGAAGAATTTATTAAATCATATTACGATGGCAGAAAAAGAACAAACACAAGAAGTAAATCAACAACAGAATCAGGGCCAGACATTACTTACTAGAAGGCAGAGAAGATTCATGATGAAACAACAAGGTGTGCTAAAATATATTAGCAAACTACCTTTAGCTGAAAGATTAAAAATTCAGCAAGCAAACATAGAGAACGGTAGAAAGCTACATCAAAGACATCTTGATATTCAAGAAAAAAGAAACCATGAAATGCTTGAAAGAAAGCTAGAGGGTTATACCAATGAAGAAGGTGAGCACGTAGATGGTTTAAAAGATACATGGAAGAATATAGGTTACAATGCAAAAGAAATGGAAATGCTTGAAGAAGCATGGGCGTTATCTATTGTAAAAGATAAAGAGACCTATAGAGAGGATAAGAAGAAAATCAAAGCTCTCTATAAAGAGGCAAATGCGTCTTTAAATTCTCGTAAAAAATAATACTAGTTAATGGTTACTATTCAAATTGAGCCGGCTGATAATGGCGTGGTCAAGTTTTTAATTGATGATAATGTCAATGGCGGAGGTGAGGAATTCACCTCTCGCGTTGTATATGAATTTGACAGTGCGCTCGGTCGAGCAAACCAGGTTAAGTTTCTAAAAGATATTGTTTTAGATTTGGGTCTTGCTACCGGTAGTGACTTAGATAGAGATAAAATAGTAGTCAAAACTGAATGGGGTAAACAGTATAACCCAAATGAAGCTGAATTAAAATTAAGAGCCTCAGAATTAAAAAAAGAACTAAAAATACTGGAGGCTAAACTAAAGAAATGACACTAAAAATAGAAGGTGTTTGGTGTAAAACTAGGACTGAGTTTGAAAAATTAGCAAAGTCTGGTGATTATGATTTAACTATATCCTATTTCGATATTGTAAATAGACTAGTTAAAAGTGACCCGTATAGCGAGGAACCATCAGATGTAATTGTTTCACTGTATATTCGTAAATTAATTCAAAAGTTAATTAACGATAAATTAGAAGGTGAAAATAATGATGCAAAGTTACTCTATATGTTTAAAAACTTAGACAGCAATGCTGTTTTAAATTTTAAACATTTTATAGCGGACCTAACAGGTGAACTTTATGATATGGATCTAATTATTATCAACAGATGCGATTACCCTAAAAGAGGTGTACTCAGTAAGTTTGATAATGTTAGATTTATAGACCATGATTAAGCATAAGATATTTACTAAAGGTGAATACGTACAAGCTTTAATATCTACTACACAAAACCCAAATGTACTTATTCCGGTTCGAGCCCTAATTTACGACGTTAAATTTGACGATGTAAACCCTAGGTATCAAATTCGTATTAAAAAGTTCTATGATAATATAGTCTTTTTAAAAGCATACTTATTTGGTGGTCGATTTATCAGAGACTTTGAAGGTAAAGAGACTAGAATTAACTTAAAAAGACAGGAATATAAAACTGTTAAAGCCCTAGAAGACAGGGTCTTTGATGGTGAGAAATGGAAACAATATCTTATTACTGTCGATTCAGTATTTTGTGTGAAGACCAAGGCCGAACAAGATAAACTATTCAATAAGATACAAGACTTTCAGGTAGAAATGGCTCTAAAGGAACTCTATGAGCTCACAAGCCGTACTCAATATACAGGTCAATTTAAGTTTCAAAGTAAAGGTGAATACGTTAAAGCACTTCAAAAGTTTTTAGTAGATAGATACCCTAAGGATAAAGATTGGGTCGATACTATACTTTATAGGCCAAATCATGATGAATTAGACCGAGGAGAGTGGGTCTAAATATAATATCCTGATACATAGTCAGATATATAATAAAAAAGAAATCATATTTATATGGGCGGTGAATTAATAGATACTAGCTTTTTAACAGGAGGTGGAGGAATGTCTTCAGCATTTCAATATCAAAATACTGAGACTGGAGATGTTGTAACTAGTGATACACCATTAGGTTCAAATGGTAATCCATTGCCAGAGGCTAATACTGATACAGGTGCACAAGCTAATTCTGAAAATTCGGCATTAGGTTCAACTCCAGTTGAGTCAAAAGAAGTAACTTCACCTGGTAATACTACAAATACTAGTACAAGTTCTGGTGAACAAAACTCATTATATGGTAATAGTGCTTTAGGTAGTAGGGCTTATGAGATTAAAGACCCGGATAAAACTATCGAAGGTGTTAAATCTGTAAGATCTAAATCTAATGCATGGACATTACTAAATTATAGAAACTATGCAGATGGTACTTCATATTCAAACCCAAAATACGGAGACTATAATAAAACAGTACTACACTCAGATAAAAATAATATTTTAAACCCAACAGCTAAGCGTATTGTGCAATATGCTGGTAATAATGGTGGTTTAGGTTTTTCTTATAGTTATAGAGACTTTATTCAGGCTGAACATTATGGTCAAATCTCGAATGAGTTTTTAGTTACTTTAAGAAGATTTGCATTTCCAGTAGGAGATGATATTAGAAATGCTGTAACTTATGATGAGGCCGGAAAAGAGTTTGATAAATCAGAACCGGATTTAGCACGTGCAATTACATGGATGTCCCCTAAATTAGGCAATGAGATGAAAGATGTTTTATCATTCGGAACTGGATTTGGTTGGACAAATGTTGAGTCTAGCGTTCAAACAGCTCAAAGTGCAGGTACTGAAAAGAGAAGAGGTACTTTAGGTGCAATGATTGAAGCATCTCCTTTCGCAAAAGGAGTTGAGGCTGGTGTTAACGGTTATTCCGCTGCGCAATCAGATATGATTAGTACTAAGGGTCATGGTTTCGATCCATTATCAGACACATATCCTAACCACGTATATGGACCTTACAATGCAATTAAATCTGTATTAGCAAGAGATGATAAAGGTTTAACTTTTGATAAAGAATTTACTCTTAATTTCTACTATGACTTAAGAGGTTTTGATAATACATCGCCAAAGGTAGTATTTATGGACGTACTGTCGAATCTACTAGCGATTACATATAACAATGCTCCTTTCTGGGGTGGTGCTACTAGATATTCAGGTAGTGGTTCTACCGGGAAACCATTTGGAGACTTTAACAAATTAAAGTCTGGTGATTATGCTGGTTATTTGAGTTCTGTTATGACACAAGTAAAATCTTCATTAGGATCTGGTTTTGCAGACTTAGGGAAAGGTGTAAAAGGTTTATTAAAGGGTGATGTCAATGCAATTGGTGATTCAAAGATTATGGACAACCTAGTTGGTGGTGCGTTAATGAAGCATTTAGGTTCTCCCTCTGGTGGTGATATTGTAAAAGCCTTTTTAACAGGCGATCCAACAGGTCAATGGCACTTAACGGTAGGTAATCCTATGAACCCTATGTTGGTTTGTGGTAACTTAGCATTACAAAATGCTAAATTTGAATTTGAAGGTCCTTTAGGTTTTGAAGGTTTTCCATCTAAGTTAAAGATGGTAGTAACTCTAAAACCTGGTAGACCTAGAGATAAATCAGAAATTGAGTCTATGTTTAATGCAGGTAGAGGTAGAATGTACTTACAACCAGAAGTTGAAGGTAAATCTCTAGACGATGTAATGGATGTATCACAATTTGGAAATAAAGATAGAAGAAGAATGACTGGCGATAGAACGCTTAGAAATTCAGACTTCGCTGCAGGTTAATAGATGGATTTTAGAACACTTTTAAATAAGACTAAAGATACAGTCAAATTAATAATGGCTCAGCCTACAATGTTATTTACAAATAAAGCTGAACAGACTGGTGTGCGCGAGCATATTGTTAAAGATGATGAAGCAACTAGACCTGATTTGATCGCATTAGAATATTATGGAGATCAGACTAAGACTGATATTATTTTAAAATATAACGGCATTTCCGATCCGTTCTCATTACAGGCTGGAGATGTATTAGAAATACCTTCATCTGGAATTGCATTTCATAAATTAGATAGACCAGAAGGAGGCGAAGATAATGCTATTAAAAATCAGTTTTTACAGGGTAAGCGATTCTCTAAAAAAGATGATAGAAGAATAGAGGCATTAAAAAAGAAATACAATAAAGAAGTTTTACTTCCACCTAACGTAATACCTATTGGTAAGAAAAACTATAAGTTTGATAAAGGTTTAGTAACGTTTGGTGCGCAGGCTCAAAGAGGAGAACTTAATGACCCTGTAGTGAAAAATATATTAGAAGATGTGGCTCCTGATTTGGCCGCTACATTTACACCAACTGATGTAGAATCCGGCGGAGGATCTGGTTTTGGCGGCGGTAGAGGTTTAACTGAAAATCAACTTGATAAATTATTAGATAAAGGAGTTGGTAAAGGTAAACTTACGTCTGGTTCAGGCGGTGGCCGAGGTCTAACAGCTACAGAAAATTCTAGTAATCAAAATACTGGTGATGGCCCTCAGGGTACTGGTAATGCAGATGGAGTTTCTAATGATGGTGCTCCTTGTAACTAATATTAAAAGATGGAATTAGATAATCATATATTAGCGGTAGTTGAGCCGGCTCTTATGCCTACCGAGATTAAGATGGAAGCCCTAGCAGAAGATAAGGGTGATAATGTAGATAAGCAAACTAAAGCTATTGGTGCGTTTGAACCTTTTATTTTATGTAATGGTGTACAGGTAAAAAGAGTTAATATAGAGTCTTTTGAAATTGAGTTAAGTGGTAATGTACCTAAATGTTCAGTATCTTTTACAGATCTAGGTGCTTTTAAAGTTGATTCAATGCCCAGAGATGGTGACTTCTTTACAATCCTATTAAATTCAAAACACCAAGAGACTTTTAAGTCAGTTCACATGGATTTTGATATAATAGAAGTAATTTCAGCACCGGATGCCCCGGATGTAGAAGGTGGTAGCGAAATAACATTAGAGGGTATTGCTAAAATACCTAGGTTATTTGGAGAAGACTGTCAAGTATTAGATTCAGATACTTCATTAGCACATTTAGAAAAGATTGCTAGAGATTTAGAGTTAGGATTGGCTACAAATGTAGAAAGCACAGACGATAAGCAGTCTAGAATTCAAGCTTATGAAACTTTCTTAGATTTTATTAAGTCTATTGTAGAAGATTCATATATTTCAGATGACGCGTTTGCTAAATGGTATATTGACCAATATTACTATCTAACCTATGTGGATATTAATAAGATATTCAATTCTAAAAATCCTAAGCTAGATGAAGTAATGTCTGTATTAACTTCGTTTGCTAATTCAGAAGCACAGAAAGGAACTGCAGAAGATACTACAGATTCAGATAACGTAAAAGTACCTTTATTATTAACTAACCATGTAGAGCTTACAGGTTTAAGTTGTTATATTAGAGACTTTGAAATAGTAAATAATTCTTCTAAAATAAGTTTAAAGGCTGGTAACTCTAGAAACGTACAGATCTATGATAATAATTCTGAACCTGGAGATAGATTCCAAGAGTTTACAATAGAACCTTTAACCACTGAAGAATTATCTGAATTAGATGAACCTCTAAAGGGTAATAGAAAAGACGAGAGGTATAAAGAGCAGGTTAAGTACAAATATGTAGGTAGACAAAATGCTGGTGATGATGGATTAGGTAATACACATGCCAACGCTGCATTTACTAAACTACATAGAGCTCAAAACCAAATGGAATTAGAGAAAATGAAATTAAAGGTTACAGTTGAAGGTTTTAATCCATCATTGTATAAATTTTCTAAAGTACCTGTAATCATTTACCATTATGATAAAGTTAAGATCGAAGCTGAACAAAAGGCAGATCAAAAGAGAGAAGAGGCTGGTTTAACAGAAAGGCCTATGCAAGCTGGGAAACCTAAAGTAGACCTAAATGAAATGGACCAGATGATGGATAAATTTATATCTGGGTTTTACGTGGTAGAAAATATTGACTATAAATACGATAAAGAGGATGGTATGATAACCTACTTCACTCTACTTAGGAGAGAGTGGCCGTCTCGTTCTCGAAATCTAGCATAAAAAAGTAAGATAGATAATCTATGGCAGATTTAGATTTTAGAACAAGGAATGAGTTTAAAAAGGGCTCTCGAATACGTTTGATTGACGAAGATCCTACGTTTTTGAGTTTTCTTATATTATTCCATTTTGACGACCATCGTGATGTTGGGCACTCGCCCCTACTCGATGGTACGGCAGAGCGTTATCTACAAGATGTAATTAGAGATGATATTGGAAATAAACTTGCTGCTAATTTAAAGAACTTTAATAGAGTATTGAGAAAGGTTAATCAAGAAATGCCTTGGTTTTGGCAGGGTTTAAAAGGCTTAGATGCTGCTATGACTTATGGTGATATGACAGAGCCATGGAGAGGTGCTGAAAAACCAGAACTAGAAATTACATGTCTAGAAGAGAACATGGAGTTTACAGCAATTGGTTTAATGGACTTATATAAAAGAGCCTGTTTTGATTTTGAAAGATATGTAGAGGTGGTACCTAGAAACTTAAGAGAATTTTCGATGGATATAATTGTATCTGAGATTAGAGTATTTCAAAAAGATACTAATTCTAGAAACTTAGGTAGTACTGATAATGAAGATTCTATTTTTGGTAATTCAAGTAATTCTGCTGGTGGCACAATAACTGATTTACATGAAAATTATGTTAATAAAGACTTTACGTCAGCTGATGTAACTCCTTTTGTTAGATTAAGATTTACTCATTGTGAATTTGATAAAGATTCTTTAGCGTCGTTTTTTGGTGAATTAACTAAAAACCCAGAAGCTGCAAGACCGAGTATTAAAATTAATTGGGGTACATGTAGACAAATAGATCAAAAATTAGGTTCGAACTTGTTTAACGAAAAAGAAGATTCAGATAAACCTATTAATAAAAGAATAGAAGAGGCTCAAAAAGTCGGTAGAGTAGATAATGGTGCTGGTCAATCCACTGGTCAGAAATATTTAGATGCTATTAGAGGTAGAACAATTGGCAAAGTTGAATCTGTCTTACAAAACGCAAAAGACGCAGCTACTGCTCAAGCAAATAGTATTGCTAATTCGTTCGCTAACCCAAATCAACCTGGTATTGTTAAAAACCTTTTAGATAAAGCAACTGACGATTTAACAGGGTCTCTACTTTTAGGTAATGTTCACGGGTTAGGTGGTACAATAAATGATATATCAACCGCTTTAAAAACAGGTAGTTTAAATGCAGTCGGCAACCTAGTAGGAAATCTAATAGGTAAAAATAACGATGGTAATGGAGGTCCTAGTATTGGTGGTTTAGGTAATGTAGGGTTAGCTGGATCTGATTCTACTCCAGATAATATAAAATTAGGTAAAATTTATGATGAGCTTAATGATGGACTACTTCAACCAGAAGCTTCATTAGGCCCAGATAATATTCACGGTGATACACCACCAGATACTGATGGACCAATAAACGAAAACGTACATGAATAATAATGAACTTTACAGAGATAATTTACGAGAGACTCATTGGTTAGGTGAAGTGGTTATTAATGAAGACCCACTTCTTCAAGGTAGGGTTAGAGTAAAAGTATTCGGTAAATTTGATAAATTAACAGATGACGCTATTCCATGGGCAACTCCTATGAATAGGGATCAGGTTGGTGCGCATGCAGTTCCTAGAGTTGGAGATGTTGTTGCAGTTAGATTTGATAACGGTAACATTTATCACCCAGAATACTGGTTTCAAGTAGATCAAAACGAAGACTTAAAGGGAGACATCCTAGAGTCATCTGACGCACCACAAGATGTTATATCCCTGGTTTACGATGCAGAACGTAACTTAAGAATTTACCACTCACCAGAAGATGGCTTGGTCATTACTAGAGGTGGGGGCGCAAAAGAAAGACCTATGCTTCAAATTGATGAAGAGGGTTTTATTAAGATTTCTACAGATGCTAAAGTCTTTTTAGATTGTGGAGATATATTTGTATCTAATACAGGTGAGTCTGGAGCAGATGAAACAGAACCTGCAGTAAGAGGTCAATCTCTACAAGATTGGTTACAGGCTCTATTAGATGATTACAATGCACATATCCATCCAACTGGTGTTGGGCCATCTGGTCCTCCAATGCCTCCTACTCCGGCAACAGTTGCAAAATTAGGTTCGACACATATTAACTATCAACAAAAGAACAAGTAAGCTATGCCTGCAATGTGGCCTAAATTTATTCCTGACTTGGCTAACACTATTACAAGTCAGCAGTTTACTAAACCAGGTGGAGCTGTAGTTTCTTACGATCTTCCTGAGTTCAAATCCGAGGTAGGTAATCCACTTAATAATAGTTTAAAATCTAATAAAGCTGATTATGTAAATGCGATTAATCCAAACCCATTATCTGGTAGATATGATTTTGGAGTTCAGGTTGCAGAACATTATATTGAAGCTGTAAAAAATAATGCACAAACCCATGTTGCAGAATTCCATATTAATAATGGTGCTGCTGAGATGTTATTAAAACAAGGATATGGTATTGCATTCGAACGATTATTAAGAGAGGGTGATATACCTCTACAAGACCAATATGATGAAGATGGTAATCTAATTGAGATGGGGAAAGAGTCGCATCCTGCCTATGCTGATTTTTGCCCAGAAGTAGAACTACCAAGTGCTGAAGAATTAGCAGAATTAGAAAAAGAAAATGATAAGGCTTTTAATCAATTCGTTGATACTGCTAAAGAGGAATACGACTTACATAAATTTAGATTTTTTCAATTTCCATGTATTGATGGTAATGAGACTCAAGATGAATTAGAAAAGATATTTGCATCTAGACTATTACAGCAATTTGAAAGGATTACAAATAAGAATACTAAATGGGAATTCTATATTTGGTTAGCATGTCTTGGCTCAGAGAACTATAGCAACTCAAGTGGATTTGGCGGCGGCTGGTCTGGTATGCCATATCCAAATATAAACTCACAGGCAAAATCAGATATTAATGCTGCTGGATATGATTGGAAAGAATTAGTAGATAATGTTAGTACTCTTTGTATTGAAGCTATCCATGAAGTACATCCTGAAGAAGAGGAGAATACATGGACATTCTTTAATACTACAGTATTAAGAAAAAGAATTATGAAAGATCCAACCGGACCAATTACTCTACCCTATGAATTAGACTGCCCATTGAATGAATATAAAATTCAAGTGGCTTATGATTTTGAACACTCCCCACCGGAAAACCCTAGCCAAAGACCAAAGATTTTAACCTCAAATGTAGTGGCTACTTTTAGTTGGTACCCTGGAGTAAGAAGTGGTAATTTTACTGCAAATGCAAATGGTGTAGTTACTAATGCACCTAAGTTTATTAAATCAAAAAACTGGGTAAAGAGTAACTATGAAAGGAATGAATGGGAAAAGAAGTGGAGAAAGGTACCAAAGTCTAAATTAATGGCTGCTTCTAAAAAGGCAGATGCACAAAAAGCATTCTTTCAAATTAATCCAAAACCAGAAGGTACTCTTTTTAAATATGAATATCATAGAGCTAAATGTGCTAAAAAGAAAGCTGAAGAATGTGAAGAAGATTTAACAGAAGTAGCACATCCATGGGAGCCTAGTGGTTCAACACCTGGAGGTAAGACTTATTCTGGAGATCCATATATGATGATGGCTAGAGTAACAATTGCATATTGGTATGCTTGTGTTGTTAAACCATTTAAGCCAACTCCTTCTGCTCCTCCAGCGTTAATTGCTCCACCTTTAACAGGTATTTATGTTCCAATTTATTATGGAAGTGCAAATCGCCTAGCTAATAATTTAAGAAGAGCCTGGAATACAGGTAAGTCTTTTAGTAAGTTGCCGGCAACACAACCACCCGCGATGGCAGTAAGTACAGCAGTTGCAGGAGCTTATGCCCTACATCTACTAGAATTTAAGTTGCTTTATCTTGGTGGTATTCCGACTCCTGCCGGACCAGTTCCAATGGTAGGTTTCGTACCGATTGTATTTTAACCCCAGTCCTTTTCGAAGGTATACCAATGGTCTGCAGACGCACAGTCGCGAAGAGCATCAAGAACCATATAAACCTTTTCGTCAATAGTTAGGTTGTTTAGAATGGCTCCTACGTGCATCTCAATTAGCAAATCATTGTTAAGGTAAGAAGATACTTGTCTTGCAATCCCAGTAACCAATCTATAAGCATTATCTTCTACGCTGTTGTATCTACGACCCGAATGATATTCAGTGTAAGTATCTACTTCAGATGCCTGCTTAATCATTTTATCCCAGAGTTTATCGCCGAGTAAGTCTCGAACCTCTTGACAAATAGATTGGATTTGATCTTTGTGTTTAAGAACGGCTTGGTAGCCCGAGCCACCAACACCGTTACATTTGATTTCTTTATAGTTAAATTGTTCCATTATGCTTCTACTAAAGTTATATTTTTAAAAGAGTCTTCTAATTTGTAAGCGTTATCCGCCCAGGTCTTACTACCAATGTTTTTCCAGTGGCCATGATCCGCCATCTTTGGGAAGCTACTATGGATAGTACCTATAGTTATGTTCTCCAAGATACAGTTTGCCACTGTGGCGAACTTATTGGCTTTAAGTGCCAATGCAGTTAAATAAGTGTCTGACCCAGGGTGAGTAGACTTAAGTTCGATCGTCTGTAAGGCATTCTTCTTATACCTATTAACTAGGGCTGCAAGAGTTGATTTACCTTCAGTAATAGTCATCCATCCGGCTACACATTTCGTAACGACTCTATAGTCATATTCCACATCCCATTTAAAGCCATATTCGCTTGTATGAAATTTGTGCATTTTACCACCAATGTTTTGTTCGATTGAGTAAACTGTTTCCCCGCTAAATCCTTTGTGTTCTTTAATATACATAGTTATTGTTTGTTTTTAATTACAGTACTAATATACGAAAAATAATTGACATAAAAAAATCTAGAGGCAATTATTTTGCCTAAAATGGCAAAGTTTTTTTGTAGAATATATAAATTATATGAAAACACCTATTATTAAATATAATGATAAATTTTTAGACCGCATAGGTCTATTTATGAGGATCGGCGGTATTACCCTTTGGCCGTATGTTATCTTAAGAGAGATTTACAATTCGACTCCACCGTGGAGAAGACAGGCGGCTAGGATAATTAACCACGAGACTATTCATATTAAACAACAAGAAGAGATGCTAATTATACCATTTTATATTTGGTATGTAACTGAGTGGTTTATTAAACTATTCTTTTATGGTAAAAAAGCCTACTATAATATCTCGTTTGAAAGAGAGGCTTACGATAATGATGATAACTTAAGATACCTAAGTGGTAGAAAACATTACGCATGGATAAAACGCGTACTTAAGTAGATATATAATATGTTACACTGTTAATCTAAAATAAATGTCAGATAAAAAAAGACGCAGAATTTCTGCAACCCAAGAGGCAAACACAGTTGAATTAGTTGAAACTATTCAAAGACCCACAGAAGAAATTAAAGAAGTAAAAGAGGAAACTCAAGATCCCCACGCACAGTTCTACGATGAGAGCGGCGAGTTCTTATGGGACGCATACGAAGCTACGTGTGTTACTAAAACCAGAAAACCAAATCCACATATTAAGACTAGACATGGTGATAAGGTATATTCAAGAGAACCTTATGCACAAGAGCTATATGATATTTTAGTTGAAAATAGCCCTGAAATTAAACCAAGTTTAAATATTGGAGAAATCCATACAGGTAATATCTATGCAGTAGACCAAGAATGGATTACTGTTGAGATAGGATATAGAGAGTCTGTATATGTAAAGGCTTCAAAAGAATCTGAAGAAGTTAGAATGATGTTGCCTGGTGAAGAGACAGCGGTCTTAATTACAGAAACAAAGGGTACATTAACTGGATCTATTACAGGTGGAGTGAAACATAAAACGTTCATGGACCTAAGAGCTGGTATCGAAGAGGGTAATACTGCCTGGATCGGTAAGGTTAAAAATATGATTGAGAATGGTGGTTATATTGTAAGCGTACAAGGTATAGATTGCTTTATGCCAGGTTCACTTGCAGGTATTAATAAACTATCTGACTTTAGTTCTATCGTCGGTGAAGAAATTTATGTAGTACCAGTTAGTTTCTCTCCAGATAGAGGTACAATTGTAGTATCACATAGAAAATATTTACAAGCTTTAATTCCACAGGCTATTAATAACTTAAAAGAAAATATACAAGAACCTAAAGAAGGTTACGTAACAGGAACTGCAAAATATGGGGTCTTTGTTGAGTTTGATAAATGTTTAACTGGAATGATTCATAATAATGAATTAAATGAAGATACTTTAGTTAGATTTAAGAATAGAGATATTAAACCAGGAGAGCCAATTAACTTCTTTGTAAAAGATATTATTAGTAATAATAAAATTACATTAACTCAAAAAGAGGGGACTGCTATTAACCCATGGATTAATATTTCATCAAGATACCAAATACCCTCTATTGTTGCTGCAAAAGTAAAGACTAAAAAGGATTATGGTATATTTGTAAATATTGAAGAGGGCGTAACTGGTTTATTACATGTAAGTGAGCTTCCAGATAATAAACTTGAAGAATATATGATAGGTGATTCTTTAGATGTACAAATTACTAGAATTGATGAATCGTCTATGAAGGTATTTTTAAAATTACCCTAATAACTATCCCAACAGAGTTTGATATATATTCAAAAGTAATATCATACTCTTAACATGCAAAAACTAAACATATCTTCGGATAGGCAATCTATTCTAAACGCTAGCCAGATTGGAATTGAGTTTGAGTTTTATTCTAATCTAGAATTAGAGGAAACACAAAAATCTATATCTGAGTTAGTAAATAGAAAGATTAAGTTAGAAGATAAAGCACATTCTGATTTCCAGCCAAGCGCTGATGTATTTAAGATGGAACCTGATATGTCAGGTGGTAAAGGCTTAATTGAACTCGTAACGGGTCCTATGCCTTATAGAAATGCTAGAATTGTAATTCAAAAAATGTTAAGATGGATTGAAAAGAATGGTTATACAAATGACCGAGCTTCAATCCACCTTAATATGTCATTTAACCCTGATTATTTAGTAGATAAAAATATGGTTCAACGCATGTCTGTGTTGAAATTTATTCTAGAGTTTGATGAAGCTAGGGTATACAAGTATTTCCCAAATAGAGAAGATTCTACTTATGCAAAATCTATTAAATGGATTATGCCTAAACATGAAGCTTTTTACTATAACGAAAATCTAATTAGTTCAGATAACTTTACTTTTGCTAATACTAAATATTATGGTATTAACTTTGAAAAGGCACAGAAGAACTATTTAGAGTTTAGATATTTAGGTGGTAAGGATTATGAGAAAAGAACAGATGATATTCTACATCTTGCGGATGGATTTATCATGTCTGTCTTTAAATCTTGTTTTAATCCTAAATTTACTCCTGAGAATAAAATCGAACTTAAGCGTATCTTAGAGAAGAATAAACCTCTAATGGAAATGCTAAAAGATTACAAAGCAGTAAATAAATATTGGAAGAAGATAAATATATTAGTGGACTTAACAGACAACGAGCAAGTAATCGAAGTACAATGGAACAGATTTAAACATAAAGTTCTAGCGTTACTCGCACACGGTGGTATGGAAGAGGGTATTATTAACTACGATTCCGACTACGGTATGGTACAAGTTAAAGGTGGTAAATTTAAAACTGCATACTTGTTAGATGGCTTTGAGTTTATAGATTGCGAGCTATCAGGCAACATCGAAAATAGTGCTATTTATGGTGGTATTGTTAGCGGTGCACAGATAATAAGATCACAACTCTATAAAGGTTGTGAGGTAAAGGATTCAAAAGTTGAGTCTTCTTATGTACATGGTAGTTGTCAATTAACAAATTGTTTTGTCTTTGGAAGAGATGGTATTTTCAAAGGTAGAATGATTGGAGGTATTTTCAGAGAGGGTGGTATTGGTCCACATGCTAGATTTGATGATACTGAAATAGTGGTAAGCACAAAAATAAATAGTTAAAATGAGTGAAATAAGATCAGGTAACGAAACTAACTTAAGCACCGAAAGATCATTCGGCGATAGTTGTTTAAACGCATTCCTTCAAGAATTGGGTGACGACATGACTGGTGCATGTATGGTTCCTGTTAACCTACCTCAAAGAGAAATTGCTAATATAGTTAAAAGAGCTAAGAAATGGTTCTATAAAAACTATGAAGACTCTGTTAGAGAGAACTATTATCATATTCCAGCAGAAGTATTTGCTTCTACGTATTTTAAAAACCACAGGTCTTTAAATTTACCTAATGCAAGCGCGGATGGTTCAGGTGCAGTATTTTCTGTATTTGGTGTCCATGATACTGGTTCTGGTTTTAATTCTACTGGAGGTGGATTAGATGCAAGATTTCAAAGTGGTGGAGACTTCGCTTTAGAAAAAATGTTATTTAGAGGAATGTATGAAGGTGCTGGAGGTGCGGAAGCTGCAGAAGAATTACAATACTATGTATTAAATCAATCTTTAGCTGATTTGTCTAGACAGATTCTGGAAAATCCTATTTCATTTCAATACTCAAGATTAACTGGTGAATTAAAGATCTTAGGTGATACACCTAAGAAGGATGTAATTCTACATGTATACGAAACTCTACCAGATTGTGCTATTTATGAAGATGAAATATTTTTTAGATATTGTTCTGCTAAAATAAAGCAGTCTTTAGGTGCCAAACTTGGTATCTTTAAATTTGCATTACCTGGTAATGTAGAATTTGATTATGACGCAATAAAAGACATGGGAGACACCGAATTAGAGTCGATTATTGAGGAAATTAAGGGTGACGAAGGCGTGGACTGGATGTTCCACTCATAATGAGCCGAATACATATATAAATGGATTTTTACATTAAACATATAGGTGACCCTAACTATCAAACAAGTGTTGTACAAAACAACGGTGAGATAGAGCAGTTATTGACACAGATCGAGAATACTCTTTTTACTAGAAAGAATGATGTATTAGGTGAACCTGATTTTGGATGTAATTTAGAAGATTTGGTGTATAGTTTAAACCAAAATGAATTCCAAATTAGAAACGAGATTGAAAAACAACTATCTAATTACGTACCCCTTTCTAGAAAATACGATACGTCAGTAGATGTTAAGTTTTTTAAAGGTGAAGTTAGAGATATTTGTTATGTAGACATTACTGTAAATAATGAATACACAATCCAAGTAAATTTAAGATAAATAACTAATGGCAGAATTAAAATTTTTAAGTACACTAAGAACCAGCGCTAACCAAATTAAGGTTGACGCTCGTACTTACATTGCAAGAGTGTATAATCGTGCAAACACTCTATTTACAGAGGCTTCACCATTTGCTCAGATTGTAAATGTAATGGCAGAGCTTGGTGAACTAATTATGTTCTATGTAGAAGATGCTACAGTAGAACAAAACATTTATACTGCTCAGCAACCAGAGTCTATATATGGTCTATCAAGATTAACTGGCCATGATGCAACTAGAGGTTTTGCTGCAACTGGCGAGATTGAATTTAGATGGAAAGTAGGTGCAGATCTTGGTAAGATTGCAGGTACTGGTTTAAATATTGATGCTAGATCAGAACTATCATGTGAATTAAATAGTTTAAAATACACTATATTAAGTCAACAAGAAAAGTTTAGATTGGAAAAATCTAATAAACTTAAAGTTAAGTGTGCTATTATTCAAGGTCAGTTTGAACAACAAACATTTACTGGAACTGGAGAGCCAATGCAATCTTACAATATAAAAATTAATGAGTTAACAGATCATTCAAAAGTTACAGTTGCTATTAACGGACAGCAATGGACTAAACATGAGTCCATGTATGACTTATTAAATGAAGAAAAAGGCTATATACTTAAAACAGGTATTTCAGGCGGATTAGATGTTTACTTTGGTACTGGTAATTTTGGTGCAATTCCACCAGCTGGATCTGATATTCAAATTGAATATGTAAAACATAAAGGTGCTTTAGGTAATATTGACGATGGTCAAGATATTATTTTTCAATGGTTATCAGATGGTGTAGATTCTAATGGCGATGATTTTGACTTAAATGAATACCTAGAGGTTAATGTAACTTCTTCACCTAAAATGGGCGCAAACAAAGAGTCGACTGAGTTTACTAAGTTAATGGCACCTCTCGCTTCCAAATCTTACGTCTTAGCAACTCCAGACAATTACGAGTATTTCTTATCAAGATACGGTATGTTCTCGTATGTGGATGCTTACAATACCACATCGGATCAGTATTTAGATGATGATAATGTTATCTATATTTTTGCTGTACCAGATATAAAAAGAAAACTATTAGCAAGTCAAGACTATTTCTCTATTCCACAGAATGAAATGTTCTTTGACCAAAACGAATATGACAAAATGTCACAAGTAATTCAAGATAGTGGCCAACAAATGGTTACTACTGAAGTGGTATTTGTTAAACCTCAAATTAGAAAATATAGCTTAGATATTAATATTAGATATTTTGAGGGCTATACGAAACAAGAAATCTTTAGCGAAGTTAGAGCTAAAGTAAGTGACTACTTATTGAATATTACAAGAAGAGATAAATTACCTAAATCTGATATTGTGTATATTCTAGAAGAAATTGATGGTATTGATGCAGTAAATGTGAGATTCATCTCGGAAACAGAAGAGACAGCTAGACGTCTAGGTTACTATGAGTCTAAAACTGTATCTGTTGTTCCACAAGAACCTGTAGTTTTAGAAGATATTGGTAACGGCAAACAAAAATATATTTTCTTTAAGCGCATTGAGGAAGTTAAGACCGTGGATGTAGATGCTACTACCCAAATTCCTTATACAGTTGCAGGCTTAGACGAATGGGGTGACATCATCATGGAGAAAGAAGAAGTCGCTGTCTTTAGAGGCGGATGGCAAGACCGAGATGGTGACCCTATTATTGACGACGCCCGTATTAATGCTGAAGCTGCACTTAGTGTGAATTTTGATGAAACGCCGGTACCTAGAACAATATACACTAGAGTACAGGCTGGAAATAGAAAAGCCTTGAAATAATGTTATTTAGAGACCTATTAGTTTACAAACGTAAAAGGCTGTATAAAGTGGCCAAGCACAGAAGAGACGATCTTAAGAATACCAAGTACGACTATAAGTCTGGTCAAAGAGGTCTAATCGGTAGACAAGTTTCCCCTCATATTCAAAGAAACCAAACGATGAGAGAGTTTTTACTCTTTATCAACGATTATATGGTAGCTCTTTTAGATCAAGTAAGATATTTAAAGAACTATAAAAACTTTACAGTACAAAAAGACGACGAGACAACTAGATAACTATGTGGAATAATTTAAGATTCTTTAATGGTACTACTTCTGAATTACAGTTGGTACAGAACACAGCAGGTGTTTGGACTGGTAAGGTCTATCTACCTGAAGTATCTGCAAATCTGTATGAAACTGTTAATCTATTTGTATTAGAAGAGGTTTTAAAAGAAGGGCAAACTTTAATCAATAAGCCAATCTCACCAAATGGTATAATAACACAATTTGACTTTAGCTGGAAGGCTTTAGAAAAAGATCAGTCGAAAGACGTTATTATGTATGGTATGAGAATGGATGGTGGTAAGGCCTATGTAAAGGAGCTTAAATCCCAATCATTAGACTTAGCAGACTATTCAACGATAACATCACAGGATGGTGATTATCTAAAGATTGTTAGTGACCATGAGAATATTGCACTACAGATTAATATCGCGGTCTGTTCACAGAACGAAGGTATTCATAAGAGAGTATTGCAAGTTAAAGCCGGAACAACACTAATAGCTGAGATTGAATTCTACGGTGAAGTAGAAGCAGAAGATGAAAGACTAAAAGTTTTATTAGGTAACTTAGGTGCTTCTTTAGAAGACGAAGACTTTATGATATTTAAGTCGCATGACATTTCTGAAATGCATCCAGACTATCAACTCCTAAACCAAAAGAGAAAGGAGTTACTATTAGAACTAAATAATATTAAACCATTCGTTGGTACATATAAGGCTATCCTAAATGCTATCGACTTCTTTGGTTACGATAAGATTACACTAAAAGAGTATTGGATTAATGTAGATAAAGACTCGAAGACTTTCGGTAAGTTACATGCAATCCCAGTACCTAACTCATCTGTAAGAGGTGAGATGACTAGAAAACTACTTAAGTTTAAACTGCCTTCTGCTACTCAGAAGAAAACTAGTAGATTCTCTCTAGTCTACAGATTAAATGAGCCTAATGGTACATTCGATCAGTGGGATTTTGCTAATGTAGATGAAGTATTTGATTATACTCCAGAAGAAGTCCTAATTAAATTATACGGTTTAAAGAATAGATTACAACGAGATTTTTTACCCCTCGAAGCTAAAATCATAGACATTACAGGGGAAGGCGACTATTTCACTAACAAGAACTTAAATATCTGGAAGATTCAAAATCCAATTGGATTCTTTTCTGAAGGACATAGAGTAAAGTTTGATGTATTCCCTAAAGATAGAGACTTATTTATTGAAGATACATCAATGGTATTAAAGTCACAGCTAGATCAAAATGATTTAACTAATAACTATAGTACTTTCTTAAATCTGCCAATTGGAGACGAAGATACTGTCTCTAAAGAGCAGAGAACTGAGTTAAAAGCTATTTACGAGAAATTTTATGATAGCTACCATGATAGAGATATGAACTCATGGAATCAAAATTTTGGTCAGACTAAAGTACCAATTGGATGTCCTGTAATTCTAGACTCTTCTGAATCTTGGGATGATATTTGGGATGAAGCTCAATTTGTATGGGATGATGCTGTTGATGCGAATGCAAATCTAAAAGTAAATTGGAACAACTGGTATAAGAGATGGGTTTACGAGATTGAATGGATTATTGATGGTCCTAATGGATTCCATCAAGAATATAGAGGTCCAGTTGATTATGTAGATACTAACGATATAGTTCAGGATGACTATAAAAGATTAGCGCTTAATCTGCCATATACAGGTTCATATACTGTAGAGTTAAGATTATATGATTTATTTGGACACATGTCTTACTATAAGAAATCTGATTTATTCGATGTTAAACTAAAAGAGATTGAATTATATGGCATCTACTCTTGGTTAGAAACTGATAAGAAAGATAATATAGCGCCATGGAATAATAAAGTATTAGATTGGAATCATTCTGGTGGTTATTGGGATTTCCCACAAGATAATACAAATAAAGTAGAGGATTCAATTGCTACTTTCTACCTAACATTAGATAGAGCTAATTATCTAAAAGACGCTACAGATCAGGGTGTAAGATTCTCAACGGTGAGAAGATTCATTGACATCTACTCAGATACTGGTTACTCGGAGACTACTGGACCATACCAATGGGACGAGTGTTCTTTTAGATGGAAAGATACAGTACATAACTGGTGGAACAATATGAGAGTAGGACCGGATTTAAGTTCTTCTTTTAAAATAGATTGGATTCAACAGGGAGATCAACTATCTATTATACATAAAAACCCTATAACTAATGAGGTTGTAACTGGGACTCATGTGGTTATGTCATCAACACCAACTAGTGTAAATGATGTAGACTCATGGAAGGCAATAGCAAATGAATTAGAGGCTAGCCAAAACCCTATTATTTCTAAATTTAATTACAATCCTATTTTTAAGGATATGGACAGCGATGATGATATTGATACACAAGATCAATTTCAATTTATTTTATGCTCTGGGCAAGAATATTCTAAAACATACGATTTTGAAAGCGTAAGCATTAGAGGTAATGTAAATTCAGAGGTAAGTGGTGAAGTTCACGCTGTAACATATAACCCATCATGGGATAATTTAAAAGTATTTAAAAATTGGGCAGAAGTTGAAAGATCTACCCATGTCACTATATCAACCGACATTTCTAAGTTCCCGGGCGCAAGAAACCCGAAATGGACGATTACTAATATAAGTAACCCAAATGTGAATGATATATACTATAATAATATGTGGCTCACGTACATTTTCCAGGAGCAGGGTGATTACTCTATACAACTGGAAGCGGAGGACACGTATGGAAATAAGAACGTTGTACAACGCAACATGTTAAAAGTAAAATAAACGAAAAATGGCAAACATTACTGAAATTTTAGGTACAGACTCGGTTTCATCTTCAAGACCAGTTATTAATAGTAACTTCGAACTTCTAAACGACGAACTAGCTTCAGTTACAGGTCTATTAGACCCAACAACTGCAGTATTAGCCGGTTTAACAAATGCTATATCTCAAGAACTTAATGTGGTCAATGGATCTACATTATTTAGAGTAAGTACTGCGGGTGCATTAATTGGCACAGCAGCTACATTCTCTTCATCTGTGAGCTTTGGTGGTTCAATTGTTAAATCAGGTGTAAGTGGTTCTGCAAGTGCACCAGTAGCTGCCCCAACGACTATCGACAAGGGCACTTACTTTATGAATGGCAACTATGACATTCCAGCAGGTGTAGACGGACAAGAGGTTACCTTAATCAACAAGAGCGGTGGCGCTGCTACTGTAACAACATCTGGTACAGTTAATTTAGGAGCTGCTTCAATCTCTTTAGATGGCAATAACTCAACGATAACACTAAGATGTTTTGAAAACGTATGGTATGTAATTAGCGCACACGCTTGTACAATATCATAATAATTAAATTAAACCGAAACTGTAGATGGCAACACCATTAGTAAGAATACCACAACCGCAGGGCGGCACGATGTATGCTTTTGCTTCAGCAGCAAGAGATATTACTAGAGCATTTAATAGCGCTGACATCAATTTTGAGTTTAGTAAATTCGCTTTACTAGACTTACCTGATTTTACAGACTCTGTTAATGGTTCTAATACTATCGACTTTGAACTGAATTTAAAGGAGCAATCAGGTGCAGTGTATAACGCCAATATGCCTAATGTGGATTTCGCACAAACATTCCAAAATTATGCATTGAATTTAGAAGAGTTACTTCTAAAGGACGATGACTATGACCCAATCTTACTGCAATCAGATTCAGAAAAGATTTTCTTTAAGTGGTTATCTTCATTAGGTGCAATTGATTTTAGACCAACGGACTCTAATGAGTCTTCTACAGGAGCCTACTCAGAAAACGATAATGCGATCTTAGGTGGCTCGAACTACGATAAAGTAGTTAAGTACTTAGGTAGTATTGACGCAGAGAACGACGTAGCATATCAAGGTAATACTTACCATGAAGTTTATATTAACGTGCCAACAGCGGTAGGTTATACACCTCTAGTTTTATTTAAACCAACAGACTATAATACGTCTGCAACTAAACTTTATTTAGATGTAAATAATACTAATGTTGAGGGTAGAGAAGGGCAAACACACCCTGACCCAAATATCAACTTATTACCTATAGTAGATGCAGGTTCAACGGCAAATACTGCAGCATATTATGATATTCAAACTAATGCTACAAACTCAGTTCAAATTGACTGGGACACGGTTTCTTATGAGCCAATTCAAAATAATCCAGATGTTGAATCACTATTGGATTACGCAAAAACTGGACAACAGTTTAGATTTAATGCTGTTTTAGTTTATTACGATTTATATAGTTCTTCTATTCCTGCGAATAGAGCAACAAACCTATACGGTATCTTAATCTTAGATGATATTACAGATGCTTATGGCCCTGGATCTAAAATCCATGAACAAATTAAGTTTAAGCCAAATGAAGTTACTGGTTTAAATGGTAATGCATACTCTTTAAAATTAAATCTTAAATTTAATTCATCGCTAGATAATGTAGGCGTTGAGACAAGTGTAAATGACTTTACTACTTTCTCAATGGATCTATTTATGGACACAACTACTGCGTTAGAGAATGCAACCGATCTACTATTACAAGCTAATAATAGATATAGTAAAATTGTAGAAAGATTAGACTCTTTAGAGAATATTATCCTAGGCACAGCACAAGCTGCTGCACTTGAGGGTAGAATTAAAGAGTTAGAGGATGACTTTACAGCATCGTCTCTACAACTACAAGATTCAAATGCACTATTAAGCCTAATTAATAATGCACATACAAAAATTAATCAGCTAATTGATGGTACAATTCCAGTAGAGTTACAGTATAATACAGATGTAATCTTTGCAGGTAAAGGTACTAATGTTGATAAATCAATTGCTGGTAAAATCAAGGTTAATAACTCTGTCGAGGGCTATGTAGTCAACGATGTATTCCAATGGGATATTGCATCTAGTGTGGTAAGTGGTAGCGTATTAGGAGGTACTAATCTATTTGATAACTCAAACTCTAATATTAATGGTGTTTGGACTAAATTAAATTCTTATAGTAATAGATTAAGCTTAAAGAATAAATTAAGTGCCGATCCACTAAATGGGAACCTAAATATATATGTTGATGATTCAGTAACAGGTTGGACGAAAGGACAATCTTTTAAAATTGCATTTGATACTATTGATGTAGATGGTAACAATATTAAAGTTTGGACAAACAAATCAGGCGGTTGGCAAAATATTGTAGATATTGACCCATCGCAATTACTAACGAATAAACCATACATTGAACTGGTATGTACAGATCCAGTTAACTTTGTATTTGAAGTAGATATTTTAAGATAATATGAACACTAACAACTCTATATCCAATTCTTTGAAGAAGCTGCTAGAGATTAATGCTAATTCTCTAAAGACTTTTGAGCGTATTAATGAAGCAGTAACTACAAATGCTAAGGACATCCCGTTAGAGATACTAACTGACGAGGGTACTAAAATAGTATCAGTTCCTGGCTTTGGTTATATGAAAAAAGAGCTTGAGAGATTAGATAATAATCTAAAAGCATTAGCAGGTCTAAGTAAAGGTACAACTAAGGTTAAATTAGCCGATGGTACTTTTCAAAATATAGTTACTACTTCGCTAAAGACTCCTGCAAACGATATTACTACTTTATCAAGACCAACTGTGTTTGAGTCTAAGCCTAACTATTTTGCAGAGGATTTCTTAAACCCAATGTTAACCACATCAATTGATGTAAGTGGGCAGATTCCAAACGATACAGAAAGAGTCTTAGTAAAAAGAATTTTATTTGATGGTACAAATCAAGTTGCAGTAGATTTCTTTAATGAAAATTATAGAAACCAGGATAGTATTGACTATCTAACTGCGATTAGAGATATTGTCAATAACAACATTGCATATACACTTGACGAAGAGTTAAGAGATATGCCATATAGAACTACACAATATACTGGTAGATTTGATGTCTTATCAATTTCTAACTCTAAAAGAGAAGTTGTTGAGAATGGAGTAACAGTTAAACGGTCTATTAAACTTTATACTTTAGATAGCCTAACGTATTCAGATAATACTAAAGACCTGGATGAGACTGAATTACTACGCGTAGGAGATCAATTGATGGTCACTGGTGGTTCTAAAAACACAAGATATAAGATTAATAAGCTTGATGCTTCAACACGTCAGGTTGAATTAGAATTGCTAGAGGGCTATGAAGCTATTAAGATTGGTGCAGGTGGTTTATCTATTTACAAGGTAGAAGATAATAATTTATCAATTGAAGTGCCTGTTGGATTTGATGAGAGAATCTTAATGTTTGTAAAAGCAGTAGATCCGGAATCTAAGATATTAGCTGAAAGCTGGTCACCTGGTGCTGGATTCTATTCAAATGATTTAGAAATTCTTCAAGAAGATGGTTCAATTATTTTATTAGCTGATTATTACAAAGAGAATGTGGCTGACTTTGGTAGACTTATTACGTCTATTAAAGAAGATAATATTCCTCCAGCGACGGTAGGTGTAACTCCTAATGCTCCAACTCTAGTAGCTGATAATTTTAAAGTAGTTCAGATTAATAAACACTTAACTGAAAATGATTCTGCTGATAAGATTAAAAAATTATCTGCTGATAAAGCTACAGTTGAAGAGGCTGTTAAGAAATTAGATGATACTATTTCTAAGAAGAGAACTGAAATTGCAACTAAAAAATACGCATCTCAAGTACAAAAAGATAAAGATAAATCTGAGTTAAACTCGCTGATCGAAGAGAGAACTTCTGAGGCTAAATTATACAACTCGATTGTAACACAAATTCAGGCATTATCTTCTTCATCTAATGTAGCTAAGATTTCTCCTAAATATAGAATTAGAGGATTCTGGTCTGTACCTGCACCAAAACAGGTTGCAGATACTTTAGATCAAAACGTTGTACAGTTTGTTGTACAATATAGATACTTATCAACGTCTGGTAAAGCCGCTGAGGTTGCACAACTTAAATTTACAGAAGAAGATAGAGAAAAAGCAGCGGTATTCTCAAATTGGAATGAGGCTAAAACTAAAGTTAGAGATAGAGCTAAATCTATTGATAATGATGGAAATATTGCTAGTAAGTTTACATGGCAAGATACTAGGATTGAAGATGGTCAAGAGATTAACTTTAATCAATTAGATATTGCTATTAATCAAGGTGAATTAGTAGAGATTAGAGTTAAGTCAGTTTCTGAAGCTGGTTTCCCTGCTAATCCAATGTTATCTGATTGGTCAGAGCCAATTCAAGTTTCATTCCCGGAAGAAGAAATTGATACAACTGATGTTGCTGCTGTAGTTGAGGTTAATACTGCAGAACTTGCTAAAGTTCAAATTACAGAAGAATTAACTGCACAAGGTGTATTTACTCACGTTAGTGATGCATTTACTGCTAACGAAAACTATTACGCACACGTTGCAACTAATATAGCATCTGGATTTTTATCACCAGAGCAAAAGCCAATTTCAGTCTATGATAAAATTGCACAACTAGAAGCTCAAATAGCAGGTCTTAAATCTGAGGTTGAAGCAGAGGTTGGTGAATTGGTTGTTAAGATCGTTGACGAAGAAGGTACTGTTACTAATATTGCAAAAGACACTACGACACAGCTATTTGCTGGTTACTATGTGGATGAGGTTGCAGACTTAACAGTTAGAAAGGGACATATTGTTACTAAGACGTTTAAACTACAATTAGAAAATAGTAAGGCTACTAAATTAGAATTAGTATCTAGACTAATCGGTGATAGAACAAAACCAGTATATAGATCTTTTACGTCTAGTAATGATTTAGCTGCAAGTTCTAATAATTTTGGTATTGGATTAAACGATCAAAATGGTGCAGGAATTGATAATAAAGTAAATAGAGATAATTACTATCAAGAAGAAGGTAACTATGATTTAGTACCTATTCAGTATCAGAATGTAGGTTCAGGTTCTGGAGCGGGTTTATACGAAAAAACGTATCAAGCTCCATATCAATCTGCTCAAAGAAGAGGTCAATTTGTTTATAGTAGATATATGGATGTGGCTAATCAAAACCCACATTATTTAACAGCTCCTTTAAGTAATATTTCCGGAGATCCTACAATTTCAGATTACGAATATGATTTAAGTACGTATACTGACGGAACCAATCCAGTATTACCTTGGAATTCAACCGGATTGTATGGTGATTCTGATTTTATTTGGGCTGGTGATTTTGAGGACTATACTGGGGATTGGAATACTAATAAAATTAAAGTTACTTCTACATCAACAATTGGATTAACTGCATATAATAATGGTTTATTCTTACATAAAGACCACCCGTTATTAGCAAATATATGGGATAGTGTTGAAAACAACGCCGCTAATTATGACTTAGAAAGTATTAAAAAATCTATGATTTTTTCAATGACTAAGTCGGCTACACAAGGTACTGGTTCTCAGTTGTTAAGTATTTTTGGTTATGATTTAACTACTAATCAAATTAGTTCAAAACAACAAATGGCATACCACGATGGTAATGGTCTATGGGGAACGTCAGAATCTGATATAGCTAATGAAAGACCTCTTAAAATGTCGTTTGATGCTAGTGACCAATACCTATTAGGTGGACAATCATGTGGTGCATTCTTATTTGCATCACCTGTTAATATTGACACACTAAAAGTAAGCGGTGAAACCAAAAGATCTGGAAAATCAATTAATGCTAAAAAAGATAATGAGTCAAATGCAGTTTCTGTAGATATTGTATTTCAATATAGAATGACTGATTACTTTGGTAATGATGAACAAATAGATACTGGTAGAGTTGGTGGTTTAGCTAGACTTGCTTTTAATAATTTAACATATACTAAGAAAATCGGTTTAGATATTTTTGATAAGTATGGTGAACAATTCTCATTTGACTTAGAAGTATTTGCTAAATACGGTGCTAAAGGAAAGAACTTAAATTCTATTAAAGCTGCAAGATTACTTAGACCAATATCTCAGTAATAAGTGGTATCTCAAAGTGGGGATATATACTAGAGAAGGAATTCTCTAAAATAGAATTAAAGTTAAATGGCAAATATAAGTTTTACACTTAATACTACATCTGGATTTTCTACTGCTGCCAGTGCGATAGCAAACTGGGGGACAGGAAGTACAATTATTGCTTGGGTTAATGACAGTAATAATGTGGGTTATGTTACGACCGGTGACATTGTTTATCAGGTGAATGATAATAATCCCGATGCAGCTTCAGGTACTTTAAGTAGTGGATTTGCAGGGGGACAAGATTTCTACGCATTCCAACAACCAAATGATGGTAGTATTGTTGCCACACAAATATCTAATTCTGGTTTAATATCCGCGTCAATAATAACGACTAGTACGACAACTGAGGCCCCAACAACGACAACTGAGGCCCCAACAACGACAACTGAGGAGCCTACAACAACGACAACATTGCCAGAGTTTACATGTTCTGAAGCTAATGTGTCAATACAAGCCGGTGCAGTCGGAATTAATGTTATAGCTTCGGTAGATGAAGGTACAATAGATAGTGTTGACCCTCCTCAATATGCATTGGGTACTCAAAATTATGATGTTGATGTTATTGCACCTGCTGGATATTCAAATTCCGGTGTTGCTATAACATGCCAAGTTAGTGGGACGGGTACAACGACAACTTTAGCTCCAGCGATTGCTTGGAATAATGATGCCACATATAATGCTCCGGCCGCGGCATCTAGTACAACTAGGATTTTTACAATTACAAATAACTCAACTGCATTTAACTCGAGTCACATTGACCCTAATCCTAGTACAGTTGCTTGGATTTCAACTAATGTATCTTCAACTGTAACTGGTGGTAGTATTGAATTTAATATTAATGCTAACCCAACTGCTAGTGGTAGAAGCCAGGCTTTTACATTACGACATCCAGGGGTTAATGGTGTAAATTCTACAAGTTTATTAATTTCACAAACCGGTGGTAATAACCTTCCAGTAGCTCCTGATTTTAGTAGGACTATGACTATGAATGGTACTCCAATAACTTTAAATTTTGCTAGTGGTAGTGGTTGGTCAGTTGGCTCAGGGCAACAGAGTAATGTATCTGATGCTGAAGATCAATTTGGTAACGGATTAACTATTGAAATAACTAGTGTGCCGCAAAATGGTAATATTCAGGATGCAAATGCACAGGGGTCAAATTTATCGACAAGTGCTGTTTTAACTGGAAATCAGCCATCTATAATATATACGCCAAATACTGATTATACGGGTAATGATGCTTTTTCATATACTGCAATAGATAGTGACGGTGGAACTACAGTTGGAACTATTACAGTTACAATTAACCCGCCACAAAATCAAGCCCCAGTTCCTGGAAATGCAACATATTCTATTAATGGATTTGGTACTACTAATATATCAACACAACAAGATCTTGCCTCAGCTGGTTCAACAGATGATAATGATGCGTCGGCTCTTTTAACATATACTTTATGTGATAATACAGGTACTCCACAAACTGAAGCACAAGTTGCAGCAAGTTTAACGAACGGTGATTTTGTAGTTAACTCAAATGTAGGTGCTTTTACGTTTACTTATACAAAAAAGAGTGGTCTTAATTTAACACCTAATAATAGTAATCTAGAAGAGTATTTTTATTACAAGGTAACAGATACAGATGGTGAAGAATCAACTGGTGTGGGTATAATTACATTAAGAACTTTAGCTCCCGGTAATAATCCTCCAACATTTTCAAATACTTCATTTAATACTACTTTAGATCAATGGAGTAGTACTGGTGGTACAGCATCTGCTTCTGACTCTAATACTGGAGATCAATTAGTATGGAGTATCGTATCAGGGCCAACTTCTTCGAATGGCATTACTAACCCAGGTTCTTTAGATTTAGACAATACAACTGGTGCTTGGACGTATGAAGCTAACTATAGTATAACACAGCCTGATCAAATTACATTTGTAATACAGGTTAATGATGGGTATGAAGATGCGCCCACCCCATATACTGTAGTGATAACTGTTAATCCAACCGCGGCCATTGCAATAAAGTATTCTGCATTTGTAACAAACTCAGACGAAGCTTGTTCAGCAACTAGAAGTAATACTGGTTATTTAGATGCAACTAGCGGGAATACTAGTATAGCTGATTTAACGTCAGGAGATCAAATTTATTTAGATGCAGCTTTTGGAACGGCGATTAGTACTTCTAACCCAGCTACTAGATGGTTATCGGTTTCGGCTACTAGTGGTGGTGATGCTAAAGCTATACAGCTTGGCATAGATGTAATAGAAACTATTGTAGAATGTCAAGTTAGTTTAGGGAATGCATGGGAAATAACTGTTAACTTTGATGAAGATGTAAATGATTTATGTGCAGGCACTTATGAGTACGGAGGCCAAACCGTTTGGCAAAACGTAATAGATGCTACAAATCCAAGTAATCAGCCAGTCTTATTAAGCCAAGTTATTACAGCAGGAGGACAGATATTTACTGATGAAGTTATAGCTAATACATATCTTAGTAATTCTGCGCCTGCTGAGTTTACAGCATTAACAGGTTACTATAATGATAGTGTTTCAGCCGATACTGACAAATACTTTGAATTTCAACAAGGTGCTTGGGTAGAAGGAAGTGATGGATATGCACAAGATTGCCCGCCAAGGATAAAATACCAAACATACGATGTTGGTGTTTACTATAATACAGTAGATCCTATTAGAATTGATAATGTTTGTTTAGCTGATGACAGTGATTTAGTTCTTACAAAACTTTATTTTAGAGCTAATCAAGAAGATGGAGTAGGGTCTTTATCTGAATTGGCTAAATTACAATACATATTACAACATAATATAGTACCTTTTACTTCATTAGAGGCTGCGAACCAAGTTGATTATGGATTATCATGGTCAAGTACTACGTTCTTAGCTAGTAAGGTTAACGTTGATAGTTTCAATAATGCAACTTATTCATTAGACACAGATAGGCGATTTGCTGTTTGGGAAAACTATAACTCAAGTGGTTATACCGGTAACTATGTATGGAAGGGCGTAGTTGGAAACGATACAGATTTATTACAAGGTAGTACTGGTAATGCTAGTACAGAAGATGCTAATATAATTTTAGGTACATGTAGTACTCAGTTTGAAAGACCTGCAGGTTCTTCTACATTTGAAGTAGGTCAGTCGATTGCTTCTAGAGAAAATGTATTTTATGCATTTTTATCATGTGTTGCGAGATTCCAAGATGGATCTCCTTATTGGAATTTATATGTCATAGATGGTTTACATAAAGATACTGATAATGGCAGTTCTTATATAAAAGAATTACACGAGGTTATTGGTGATAGAGGAATAATAAATGGTCCTACTGTATTAGAGTGTATGTCAATGCAACATAAAATTGTTGCTGTTAATATTGATGATGCTCAAGATATATTAGATAATATAACAGAATATAATAATGATTCTATTAGAACTGTTCAGGTTAACCCAGTTGATTTAGGGCTATCCTCTGCGGCTGTAATTAATTATGGATATACTGATTGTGAAGGTTGTTTGATGCAAACAGAGTTGCCCCAAACATACACATTGGCGACTGTTGATGATGCTGATATTATTAACAAATCGATTCCTAATTTTAACCTAGAAAAGAATTATAGTTTAGATAATATTTCTAAACCACTATTAAGAACAAACCCTAAATTATCAACTAACGCGAAGTTAGTAGTTAATAGTAATGGTAAAATGTATATTGAATCAATAGAGGCTACAAAAGAATTAGCATCAGTTGAATATAAAAAATGGGCAGTTAATAAAGATGGAAAGTGGTCATACGATCTACAAAGATTCTTTAAAAATACTAAAACACCTGCAGACCAAATATACAAAATAAAAGAGTCTTACTCAAACTTTGCAGTACAAGATACTTTTGAACATCAAATAGAAGAGGATTACCATTACGGTACAGTCTATAACTATTCTAAGATACATGATGAAGACTTTAGAATGATGGCTCCTATTTGGTTAGATAAAACAATACCTAACAAATTTGTAATCTTTAGAGTAAAAGATCCTATTGGTACTTTAGACTTTGATACACGATCTAATTTAGATAATATAAAAGAGATTTTAAAGAATAGTGAAATTGTAAAAACATTTGATTTATCTAGAGATTCTGAATTAGGTACATATATTAGAAACCATATACAATCTGAGTCATTCCCTAAAACTCCAATTACAATGAACTTTGATAAATTACAAAGGTCTTCATTTAATGGTATTGATTTAGAAAATGGAGGGTTTACTTCTAAAGGAGAGTATTTAGATAGCGATTTTATTAGTCAAGATTCTACGTTAATCGATGCTAATGAGTTAATTACAAGTGGGTTCCAAAGAAATAAATTAGCATGTGCAAATTTAATTAACCTAGAGTTCCTATTTAATGATGACGCTGCTACTGATTATTCTGTTAGTAGATATTTTGGTTTATATGTAAATGATATTGATTCAGGTTACGGTACATTAGATTCTGCAAATACAGGAAGACTTAAGTTTAAAAATGTTAATTCATATATTAATAGCGAAAATTCATCTGCTATTCCACCATATAAATTAATATCTGAAACTCCTACATTAGGGTACGCGGCAACATCTGATAAATTCTATAAAATATCTCCAAAGACAGTATATAACCCTAGTAACCTAGAGTTAAATGTTGAAGATTCTAGAAATTCAATTGCTTCAGAAATTAAATTAGCTGAAACTGGAAATTCAATCGATATAAAGGTTGATGGAAAACCAGGTAGTGACTTTGTAAAGGTAAACATCTTAGAGAACCCTGCTGTAAACGATGGGTTTGCAATATTCCCTTCAAAAGAACAGACATATAGACTTAAGTTTACTAGGCTAATTCCACAGCAATCATTAGGACAAGAGGATTGGAAATTTACAATAGTTAATCCTACTGATGGGCAATTGTTAGAGTTTGGACCTATTTATATTGATGGACAGGGCATACAAGGTGTTGCTACTTATATTCAAAATAGAATTGGAGAGGAAGACCAATTTACTGGAGCAAAGGTATATCCAGAACTTTACAATAATTTAAACATTGAGGTAGAGTCAGATAGATCTATTATATTGTCAGAAAAAAGAGCTACATTAAAACCATTACAGCCTGATTTTATTCCATGGCAATCAAATGGTGTTAATAATTCTATTGTTAGAATTGAAGAGCTGCAAGTACCTTATGATATTGATAATAATACATTCTTTGCATTAGATATACCAGCAGGTCAATTTGGTGGAGTTAATTTCTCTAACCAAGGAACCATACCTCAAGTTACAAGTGCAATAGTAAAATCTATTAATTCTATAGATAATGGGTTTACAGCACTATCATACGATGGAGCTGACCACTTCTATATTAAAACAGATGTACAAGGTTATAGACTATTATCTGCTGGTATTGCAATCCCTAATGCAAATGCTAATCAGTGGATTAGTGTTGATTCAAATAATTTAGATGTAAATAATTTACTTAGATTAGATATTAATGATTGTGATAGCCCAGAGAATTGTAATACAATTAATAATAGTTCAATTTATTATTTCAATGGCGGTAATTCAACTGGCAAGTCAATATTAGTAACATTAGATTCTGCTAGTGATATTAATGTAAATGATTATATTAATACAAAATCTAGAGGGATCTATAATAAAGTTATTGATATTGTAGATGATATTGAAAGATTACCTTTACAATATAAGAAAATTGTATTGGAAAAACCTAATACGATTGAGGCTGGTGAAATTAAAACCTATGCAGATAATCTAGTTAAAGTAGGTTTATTTTCTGCGTTTGATATTCATGATATGAATTTTGATTTTTATGATACTTCAAACTCAGACCTAAAAGAGTTAGTTTATGAGACTCCTGCTAATATAGCATACGAGCCTGAACAAGATGATTCAAATGACATATACCCATTTGGTAGTAAAGAGAATACAGAATACACGCTAAATCCAGTTGATTATTTTAACGGATTAAGTGATATTTTATTAGAAGAACAAGCAGATGAGTTTAATGAAAATCAAATTACTAGTGAGTTTGATAGATTACAAGAAAACTATTTAAAAGAATATGCTATCAAGTCAAGAGTAGTTCCTTCTATTAATAAATGGGTTTTAAAAGATAGCTTAACTGTTAGAGAACAACCATACTACCTAAACGCTAATGAGGCTTTCGGTAGATCTAATTTTGCACCTGATTTATCTGCCGATGGTAGAAATAGATTAGGTATGACACATGAATGGTTTTACATTAATAATTTACCAGCTTATTTTAAGAATAACGTAGGTAGTGATGCTAATCCTGTATATAGGCTAAATGATTCTTTTAGTTATATTAACTTTATGGATAACTTTGAGATTACTCCTGCTATATTTAAAGATACTAATTATGATTATTTTGATAGATTCTTTGTAACAGAAGGATTCGAGACAAAGGGCAATAATAACTATAAGACTTTTGTAAAAACAGATAGACAGAAAAAGTATACTAGAGTTGAAGGTGGTAATAATACTGCATTTGCAAGTACTATATTTAAAGGTTTAAAATTTATATTTAAAGGTAGAAAAGAGTTTACTGCCTCTAATCCAGTAGATTTTATTAAGTCTTCTGAATTTAATGGATATAGATTTAGTATTTTACTAAATGTAAAAACAGCACAAGAATCAAATGGTATCGACTATGAAGTAATACAAAATAAAAAGTTTAAATTTGTTGTCTTTATGATTTCATTAAGTCTAGATGATTTATGGTCAGATGGTACTTTAAATAGAAAATTATTATATGAATTAAATCATTCGTTAGTTTGGAAATCAGAAAACCTAACATTTGAATATTCAGATATTAAAATCGATGGAGCTCTTAACTTACGAGATGCTAATTTTACAGACCCAAGTGCTTCTAATTATTTAGAGGTAAATGGATTACAGCATGTTGATGGTTCAATTCCTCAATTTTTAGAGCAAATTAATAAGGATGATGATTCTAAGTTTGGTAACTTAATAGTTAAGATAGAATCTCCATTCGGTGAGATGTTTTTAAGATTAAATATCGCAAGGTTAGATGGACAAGATACTTTAGTATTAGCACAACCACCTAAAGATATTTCAGATGGTGATAATGGTGACGGGTTAGATTCAAATGGAGTTCCACTAACACCAAATGCAAATTTACAAAATATACCTGCGTATTTACAGTCAACTGCAGAATATACTTATGAAAAAGGAGGTATAAATGCATATAAATCTATTTTAGACGCACTATCCGCTAGAGATGTAGCGACAATGTTATTAAGAGAACCTAACAATATAGTATTTACAACCGTAAATAACGATGGTCAAGTTTTAAATAACCAGTTTGTTATTAATTTAGAAGATGGTACTGAAATTGTAAAAGACTCTAAAGTACAAACTATTCCTGATACGGATAAGCCAGAATCTTTTAAACTGTTTTCAGGTAATATTGGTTATGATTTAACAGATGGTTTTACATACTATCCATTCCTAGTTAGACAAAATGGTGGATATACAGTTGATACTAAACCTGTGGTTACTTTTACAGATGTATATAGCCACATGAAAACCAATACTTTACAGAGTACATCGGATTCTACAGAGATAATCTTAGAAGAACAAATGTATAAACACTCTCTAACAGATATAGATGAAATTAATCTTGCAAAAGATTACTATAAGAGATATAATAGATGTGGTGTTGCATTTAACTTAGGATTTATATACGACGGTGGTACTCATGACAATCAATGGGGTTATATTAAAAACCATTTCTATAGAAAGGTAAATGAATTTAACGCCGCGTCGGTAACTAAACTATCTACGTCTACAGATAAACTGCCTCTTTACCCATTAATTGGTGAAGTTGCTATTGATAAAAAAGACGTACATGTGTTTAAATCTTCATGGGATAAAAACTATTATACTCGATCTTTATCCGGTGGAAATATTGAGCAGGTACCTGGTACATTTGAAACTAAAGAAGAGAAATCATATTTGGCTTCAACTATTATGAAAGTAAAAGATAGCTATAATTTACTTAATTTTACTTCAGAGTATGTTGGGTCAGAAGAAGAACAAGACGTAATTTTATTAGATAATACTAATACTACTGATTTAGTTATATTTGAAAATAAAGATAACATTATTGTAGATTTTTATATCACAGATACTATTAAAGATAAATTATCGTCGGATGGAGTATTCAATGCAATTCAACAATATGTTGCAGTGGCTGATTCTGCTGAAGATAAAACCACTTTGGTTGATGATGCTCAACTTTATATTGAAGAAAATTTGGTCAACCTATTTAGCCTAAATCAAATTAAGCTATTTACGCGTAGAATCAAAGGACAGTTTTCAGCTTTTGAAAATGCAACTACTATCGACGCATTAGACGATGGTGGATATACACAAGATCAAAACTTTACTTTTAGGGCTCACGAACAAAAGCCCCTTAATTTTAGATTGATATATAATAAAAGATTAGGTTACTCTTATAGAATAAGACCTATGATAAAAATAACGTCATAAGAAGATGGCCATTAATATACAAGAAATACTACACCCTAGTGATTCGGACGCTATTAAGTTTGAGAAGATAAACTATAACTTTGATCAAATTGTAGCGAATGGAGGAGGTCCTTCTGGTCAGAAGGGTTCCCAAGGTATACAAGGTACCAAGGGTAACACTGGTAGCAAGGGGCAAAAAGGTGATGTTGGGCCACAAGGTTTAACAGGCGCTACAACTTCGCCATGGCATGTTATTAATGTCAATCCTGACTCAGCTAATGAGACTTATTCTATATTAAAGCCTAAAATTACAACTGATAATTTACACCCTACTATATTTTTAGGGGATCAGATGTTTAATGAAAATACACCCTACGATGGGTTGACCGCTTTAAGAGCTACATTAACTATTGGTAAACATGCACAGGGTGTACAAGGTGGTTTAGACTCTGATGAATATTTAAGACTATGGCACGGTGCTGATAATAATGGTAAAAATGTATCTATTGATATATCTTCTAGTGATGAGGCAGATAACTCTGTTAAATATACTTTTGGAAAATCATTTGATTTAGATGCTGCAGTTAATGTAGAGTTTAATGCTGCTTTTGATAGATTTTCTATTGCAGATAACTCATCATTTAAAGTACCGGCAAATAATACATTATCTCCAGATACTGGTCTTATTAGATATAACTCTAGTACTAATGTATTCCAAGGTGGTATTTCTGACGGAACTAATATTACTTGGGTAGACTTCTGTATGGCTCCTTGTGGTCAAGGCGGTGGAGGTTATACTATTAACATTGAACCAGATGGAGATCTTTTAGTTAATCAATATGGTACTCCTTATACGAGTACTGATCCAAGTATTGAATTAGTGCCATCTACTGAAAGTTACGAGTATGATAATTCCGGTAATGATTGGACTGGTGTTCAAGTGACTACGACTTCTTCGACTACAGAAGCACCAATTAATTATTCAATTAGCTTTGAAAATCCAAACGTACTTACAGGATTAAGTAATACAGGAGGAGGTCTAGAAGTGTTTATCCAAACAGGTCCTACTGATGACTTAATATTTAGTGGAATTGATATTACTAGTAAACCTAGCTGGATTACTTTTGATGCATCTGATCCAGGTTATATTGATATTACAGTAGCAGCGAATACATCATATTCTGCTAGAAGTGGTAACTTAGTTATTGCACACCCACAAGATCCGAATACTACAGCAACTATCGCTGTTTCACAGAATGCTGCTGATGCAACAACACAAGCGCCGACGCCAACAACACAAGCTCCGACGCCAACAACACAGGCTCCGACGCCAACAACACAAACTCCTTTACCATTATATACAGCTAGTAATATTAACGTAAATGTAGCTAACGGCGTAGAAGGGGCGAATGCTGTCATGACTTGGTCGAATAACGGTACTATAGTTTCGTTTACACCAACTGTATTAGGAGAAGGTAGTAATACATACACTTTAGTCGTTACAGTACCTAGTGGATATAGTAATGCTGGGCAACAAGTAAGTGATACTGACACTGCTGTCGGGGAAGAGCTCTATAAAATTACTTACAATCCTAATGGAGGTACTCTTGGTAGTGGGTCAACGGGAATCCCAGATCAAACTGGTACACACCCATTATCAGTAGCAGCTAATACAGCATACGTACGTGACGGTTACACATTTGATTCTTGGAATACTAGTCAGTACACTACCGGTACAAATTATAGTGCTGGAGCTGTACCACCGACATCAGTATATACGGGAAGTGAAGGAATTTATGATAAATTAACTCTTTGGGCAAAATGGAATGTGGTTGCAACCACAACACAGACTCCTGCCACAACACAAGCACCGCCGCTTTGCCAATCGTATGTTGTAACTAGTTTTTACCAAAACGAGTGTAATGTAATCCAATGGCGTGACTGTGACGGAACTGTACAAATGTCATCTCCAATTGGTACACAAAACAACAATTGTCCATACGGAACTCCTTCATTAACAATATGTCATCAGGTTGATTACGATTCATTCCCGAATGGTCCGGTATGGGTTTCAGGTGCCGGTGGTTTGAACTATAACGGGACTTGTTCATAGTAAGCCTATAAAAATTAAATTATGAAAGACAAAATAAAAAATATACTCTCGAACAAGACTCTAGTGACATTTATCGCTGGAGCTCTTGTCGTTATGTTATTTCTTAGACAGTGTAATAGTATTGAGAATTTAAAACAAGATGTCAAGTTAGCACAAGAAGATGCTGGTAGACAACTTAATAATTTTAAAGCAGCTCAAGACTCTGTTACTATATTAAGAAATGATAATGGCGATCAGCTTGCTCAGATTAGATCTTATGAGTTTGATTTATCAAATATGCAATCTAGTCAAGCTAAGTTAACGAAGAAGTATCAGAAAGCGTTAGCATTAAATAAAGATTTAAAAGACGTTAACTCGTTAATCTCAGCTAACTTAGAAATTAAAGATAGTCTAAATGTAACTACTACAACTGAGACTATAGACACGACAACTACTAAAGTTACATTTTCATCTGCTGAAGATTTTGGCAATGGTAACTCTAGAGAATTAACAGGGTTTTCTACCTTTAAATATGAATTTGAACAGTTTAAAGTATTAGAAACTAAATTTGAGTTAACACAAACTCTAAGCTTAATGGCAGCAATTGAGAACGTAGATGGTGCTGATAGATTAAAATTATCTACAAGCTACCCTGGATTAGAAATTAAAGATATTGAAAATATTAATTTAGTAAATAGCAGATTAAATAGACAAGACCAAAAGAAATCTAGATGGTTAGTTGGTTTTGGAGTTGGATATGGTATTAACTTAAATAACGATCAAGTAATTAGCACAGGACCTTCAATAGGTGTGGGACTTTACTGGTCACCTAAATTTTTACAATTTTAAAACATGGCGCAATCATCCAGATATTTTAAGATAGACCAAGACATTTTACTTGAGTTTATCTACCACGACCAAGGTAATCCTGAGCCATATCGTATAGAAGTAGACGATAATGGTAGTGAGGTGATGTTCTTAGACACAGTCCAGGGAGATCCTTTCAGTACTAGGCACTTAATTAATGAGTTAGGTTCTGCGGTAGTGAATTTTGATGTGACATCTATATCTGGTTATTTAGCTGTTGAGAATTTTGCAGCTAGAACTTTACTTCTACAAAATGGAAAGACATATAAGTTTGATTTAAGCGCTTTACCTAATCCAGCTGATTTTGCAATTAGCGGTGAATTGGGTATTTATTCATTCTCAGCAATAACTAATATCGCAGAATATACCCCGAACCAAAATGGTACAGTAGAATATTCATACCCTGGTTTAATTGGTGGTAAAGCTATTGTTGATACTAGAGCTAACCCTCTATTTGCTTCACCAGACGAAGCTACAGGTAATGATCTTAATCAGACTATTGGTAGATACCATGCTATTAACGCACCCGGTGGTGATAAAACTAAATATGCATTACTGGGTTATGACTCTACTGGAGATTATGAAATGCATAATTTTATTAATAATGCAGTTGAATGGACTGGTTCTAGAGAAAATGATTTATTAAATTATCAGACTGAAGCAACTGCGAATATTAACTATATCCAATATGATACAGTTAGACTACACTTAAGATCTGGATTTAGTTTTGCAGCAAGAGGTTATGAAGGTTTTCTATTCGAGGTAACTACTGAAAGAAATACTGGTATTAAAAACTTTTTAACTCAACTAGTCTACTTAAATCAAAGTAACTATGAATTTTCAAATCCTAAACCATTTATTTTAGGTGAAGTACTTTGGTCTAAATATATTAATATTAAAATCCCATCATTAATCGGACAGAACCAGGAGTTCTTAGATAGATTTTATGGTGATGGTACTCTTAATACTAGTGATGTAAATCCACTTGCTAATTACGGTATTAATTTTAAATTACTAGAAAAATTAGAAACTATAGCAGGTTTTGATTATGTCTATACTGGAGAAGAGAATAAATTTACAGTTTCTAGAGAAGATGAGTATTCTGATTTTACCGTAGTGGTTGAAGATGCTGAAGATGGAGATTACTTTAATATTTACGGAGAAAAAGATAATTCAATTTCCGGCTTTGAAAGTAATATATTAAATAGAATTCAAACCAGCTCAGATGATATTGTTGTAATATACGACACTGAAGTATTTGAACAAGTGGGTACTTCTTTTATTAAAACATCAGATACTACATTTACACAATATGAAGACTTTAGTACACCTATCGTCTTTAGACCTGTGATTAAAAATGCTAATGTTGCGGTTAACTTCTCGATCGATGTGACGATGAGAATTTACAATCAAACAGATAATACTCAAATTGTAAAGAAAGCAGCTTTAACAGTAAACTACCCGGCTAAATATGGTAAGAAATTATCTGCTCTTAAAATTGACAACCCAAATATATTGACGGAAGTTTACAACGTTTTACCTAGTTTAACTTCTAACAAAACGATCTCTGGTTTTATTACAGATAATTTACCAAGATCAACAAAGTACGTGCCTACATTTATTGAAAGACATAATGTAATTGCTTCTTCTGCTAAAGTAGAACTTACAGGTACAGGTAATAATGAGATGTTAAAAGAGGTTGAAGAGTTTGATACTTCTGATTTCGTTAACGAGGGAGATCTATCAATCACAATCCCTCCTTTTTCTACGTATATTAAATTTGTGATTGCAAAGAAAAGAGGTGATGATTTCGAATTAGTATCTTTTGAAAACGCTGAGTTAGTTATTTTAACTTTTAATGACGGTAAATCTAAATTAAAGTTTAACCATGTCTATAATAAAGATATTGATATGGGTAAAGGTGAAGTCTTATTTAAGATTAACGAACAAAATGCAAATTCAATTAGAGGTATGCAAAACCGAGATTTCTATATTAGTTTAGATAACGGTGTTGATGAATCTATGGTTACTAAAGGTAAATTTACTCTTGGATAATGATTTTAAATAGTAGAAATAACGCATACGATTTTAGATTTCCTAGAAAGTTTATTCCAGAGGAAGTTGTAGATAAGTACAAAAAGTATTTAAACAGAATTCCAGGTGGACTGTTAGCAGAGCCAGTGGATTTTGTTAACTATTCTATACAAGGTGTTAATATTCCTGGTATTACGTTTGACCCAATTACACAAGCAGATAATGATGGTACAACTAGATACCATAGAGGTGCAGTCCCAATCCAAAATACAATAACAAGAGAATTTACAGTTACTTTCCAGTTATTAGATGGTTTTATTAACTATTGGATTATGATGGACACTCTATTATACTATTATGCAAGAACTACTAAAGAGCCTTATATCGAACCATTTACTTTAAGGATTCTAGATGCAGAAGGTAGTTCTGTTGCTTTTATGAAATTTGAAAAAATAATACTAAACTCTATTAACGAGTTAAATCTAAATATGGCAGAAAATGTAGCTGACTTCAATACGTTTGAATGTGCTTTTGTTTACAATAAGATGAGCCTAGATTTAGAAATAGATTAAACGATATATACATTATGAAAACATTTAATGATTACTTAGTTGAACAACAACTCACAGAAACTGATATGGCTCTATTAACAGAAGGCCTACAGTCTGAGTGGACTCCTGAATTAGAGGAAAAGGTTGATCAAGCTCTAGAAGAGTTTGTAAAACAATACTTAAATGAAGAGACTGGTGAGTTTGATTTAGACAGATTAGAAGAAGACCTAGTTGAAGAAGGTCTTTTAGGTTCTATTATCGGTGGTTTAACTGGTTTTGCCTTAGGAAAATCTATCGGTAAGATGTTAGCTAAAGTACTGGGTATTCAAAAAGGTATATTCTACGATCTATTAACCTCCAGATTAGTCGGTGCCGCTCTTGGTGCTGCGATGGGTAAAAGATTCTAATTTGAATTTAGTTACTGTTGACTTCTCGCTTAATTCCCCTGGCATTTGTGTCTGGCAGTCTGATACGAATGAATATCACTTTATCTCCTATATTAAAGCTGGTTCAGGAACAAAAGCCGAACAAAAGAGACAAGAAGAAATAAGTCTATTTAAAGACGTTACTCTTGTACACCAACCCGATTGGCATTTAACAGTTGGGGATTACTCCAAAAACGAATTTGCAAAGATTAAGAGGTACATCAAAACAGCGGATGATATTATTAATCTAATCATAAGCATAACAAACAGCAAACAAGATTATCACATAGCATTTGAGGGTACGTCGTATGGTTCTAAGATGGGAACTAATAATATGATTGACATGGCAGCAGGAGCTGCAATCCTAAAAGAACAAATGATATGCCAACTCGAGGTCAAAAATTTACTGACCGTTGCACCCACAACTATTAAGAAACATGCAGGTAAAGGTAACATGAACAAGTTAGCACTTTGGGTAGCCTTTTTAAATAATATAGTAGAAAGTCCAGAGTTAGCTAAGACTTCTTTATTTAATTATTGTGTAAATGAAATAGGTGATGAGGTTAAGAAGGTTCCAAAACCATTTGATGATCTAGTCGATGCTTGGTTCCTTAATCATTATTTGCTTCAGCAACTTGGGGAAAATTTGCCAGACTAACCAAGTCTCTGCTTCAACCGCGGGACTCCAAAACTGTCCTAATCTCTGCCTTCAGCCTAGTCTCTGCCTCCAGCCCTGGAATGGTACTTATCTTTCTTTGGCCTTAAAGACATGCCTTATATGCGACTTCCCAGAAAAGGTTTCAATTTTATTCAACTTTTTTTCAAGTCTTAGTTCTTCAGCTATTTCAAGCCGTTTAAACTCACGTCTTTCCCACTCTATTTCATAGCGTTGGCGTGATTGCATTTCCCAAGGCCTGTGGTCCCATGACATAGGACACCTCCTGTAATTTTAGTTGATGTTTGGTAAGATTATCTTCCTGCTCCTTTAAGAGTTCTATCTAGGTTAAAGATTCCGAAGTTGTTTTCATGATCGTCTGCATCCCATTCACATTTCCATTGTTCGTCGAATGCTGAAAATAAACAAATAGAAGTTCTAGAATGTTTTGCAAAGTTTTTAAGAGCATCGTGATACGCAGCCTGGTTTTCTTCGTTAGAAATATCAGATAAGAAGTTTGATGCTTTGGTTGCCCAGCCGGTTTCACCTATATGTACAGCTTTATCAACACCAATTTCATTTAGATATTCTTTTACTTTCATAAAGTGAGTTATAGCAGTATTAAATGTATTCTCTATTAAATCTATACCTTCTGGTAGATCTCCAATAGTAATATAAGGATATACATGTACTGAAATATAATCTACAGCATTAATTAACTCTATAAGATCGTCTGATTGATATTGTTCTTCTCCGCCCCATGCAGCATAATTATCAGAGCTTGTAATCCATAGATCAGAATCTAAATAACCACTATCTATATAGACTCTGAAAACTTTAATCCACTTTAGAATTTCTTTTGGTTGAACAAAATCCCAATGAGACCAATGTACTCTAGCCTCGTTTCCTATAGATATGATTTTTACTATGTCCGAGTACTCATGAGCTAACTCAATCGCTTTGTTTATTTCATCATTATTTTGTTGAGCATTTCCCCTAGAGTGATCTTTTTCAGGAGTCCATGCATTATGACATTCTATCCATGTACCTAACATTACATACATCTCAAAGTTTTCATTCTCAGCCTTTAGCTCTTTAATAGCTTTAAGTACATTTGAAGCAAACTCATGTTGAAGATCGTAAGTCTTTACGACTTTATATCCACTCCAAGCAAGTAATTGTAGATCTTCTTTGATCTGTTCCATGGTTGGTTCCACGTCTCTAGACTTGCCTCTAAATCCACTATACGCGATCATCGGGTAATCTGAGTTTCCTAATATTTGATTAGCTGTCATTTCTATATAATTTGTTTAATCTATGTATTATATATCTAGCTATTTTTTTAGCATGTTAATGCACTTATTTTGCAAAAAAGTTATTAACATATTATGAAGAAACAAATCTAAATTTAGATATATAATATGTATAATAAACAAAAGTACAATTGACATGTTGATAACAGCGGACTACTTCCGTCTCAATGAGATTCTCAAACAAATGGTGGAAGCCAACGCAATCACTTCGCAAGAACGTGAGGAGTTGCTACACAAATCAGGGCTGATTAAGCAAGAGGACGGGACTTGGAAGGAATTGCCTGCAGACTCAAGGTCTGGGCGCTGTCCAGCTATTTTAACACTAGATTGAAACTATTGTATATTGTACAACTATAAGGAACTGAAAGACATTAAAGTATTTCATTATTAAACAATTTTAAACAACTAAAAGAAAATTATGAGCGATTCATTTGACATTTTTAACTTAGGCGTGGAAGATGTGGAAACACACCAGCCTGAAAGAACAACCGTAAACGAAGTTTACAAACCAACTGCCGATGACGGCAAAGACGGAACTTACAAAGCACTAGTGCGTTTTGTTCCAAACCCAGAGAACCCAAGAAAATCTCTGATTCAAAAGTACGTACACTGGTTAACTAACTCTAATGGAGATGGTAAATTAGTAGACTCTCCTCAAACAATTGGTGAACACTGTCCAATTGCAGATGTATTCTGGAAATTAAGAAAATCAGATTCTGCAGTAGACCGTAAGTCATCAGAGAAATTAAAGAGACGTCAACAGTATTATTCTCTTATCAAAATTATTAAAGATCCACAAAACCCAGAACTAGAGGGTACTTACAAAGTATTCAAGTTTGGTTACAAGATCAAAGAGAAAATCGACTCAGAATTGAAGCCTGATTTCGGTGAGCCAACACAAGTATTCGACCTTTTCGAAGGTAAGAACTTTGAGTTAGTTATCACAAGACAAGGTGAATATAATAACTATGATAAGTCGAAATTCTCGGCTAACAAATCAGCTATCGTAATGGGAGACTCTCCAGCGGAAAGATCTCAAGATACTATGACATCTATTAAAGCAGAACTAGAAGGCGCTCCTTCACTTGCAGGCTATGACTACAAAGCTTGGGATGAAGACACAAGAGCATTCGTAAATAACGTTCTAAGAATGTATCTAAATCCAGGTGATTCTATCGCAGAGGTAACTTCAACTCCGGCTACAAAAACTGCTCCAAAGGCAGAGCCACAGAGAGAAGCAACTCCAGTAGCAGCTGCAACAGCAACAGCAACAGCAACTAAGACTGAAGAACCAGCGAAGGCAAACACGGATGATGATTTAGATTCTTTCTTGAATGACCTCAACCTCTAATATACAAATAACAGAGGAGCTTAAGAGTAGAATTAAAGTAGCACTAAAACAAGTTTGTGTAGAACATCATACTACTCCTAACAAGCAACTACTTAAAGACATGCCAGGGCGTATAACCCTGGCGTGTCCTTATTGTGGTGATTCCCATGAAGATGATACCAAGAAGAGAGGTAACATGTATTGGGATACGCTTCAGTATCATTGCTACAATTGTTCACACCATACTAATCTTTATGGACTATTAAAAGACCATCAAGTGAGAATGCCTAATTCAGGCGACTCATTTACTATTATTGACTATATTAAAGCCAATAAGACTCAGGTTAGTCAAGAACAAGTATTACAAAACGCCTCACTTGCTAGCGTCCAAGAGAAGGCACTAACTGTAGCAGAGTTTAAACAGATATTTGGCGCTAAAAAAATTGAACCAGGAGACTGGATATGGTTTCAGCTTAAAGATAGGCTGTTACACAATAAAGCTGATGAGTTCTTATTTTCCCCTAAAGGTAATCGCCTTTGGATTTTAAATAAGGGAATGGAAGGTAAAATTATCGGCGCACAATCCAGACGAATGAAAGGCTATGGGTCAAGGTATTTGACTTATGATCTACCTAAACTCTATGAAGAGTGGAATAAACCACTTGAGTTACCACAAGAGGAATTAAATAAACTTGCAAAGGCATCAACGCTATTTGGTATTATGCAGGTTAATTTCCAACAGCCAGTAACTCTATTTGAAGGACCACTTGACGCAAAGTTTATGCACAACTCATTAGCATTGGCCACTGCCGGTCGATCGACAGAAGAATTTGATGAGATGGCAACAGTACGTTATATGTTTGATAACGATACTACAGGTAAAAAGAAAATGGCAGAGAAGCTAAAGAAGGGTAGACCAGTATTTATGTGGTCTAAATTTCTTACTGATTTTAAGCTAGATACATATAATATCAAGGACCTAAACGACTTGGTGAAAGTATGTTACCAGCAAAAATCAGATGCATGGAAACAAATTGAAAAGTATTTCACATCAAGCGAATTAGATCTATGGTACGTATAGAAGAAATGGAAGATAAATTAGAAGATTTTTTTAAGGACTCCCAAAGATTTAAGGGCAATAAACTCATTGTGGGTTTTGATGTTGAAGAGTTTAACGTGGAGAGCAAAGACTTTGTTGTGGAAAAACCTAAACTTAAAAAGGGCCAAAAAGCCGCTAAGTTTGTAAGGTCAAATCCAAACAAAAAGTCATTGTTCTAATATAACTAATATGAGCAAAGAAAAGATTCAGGCACTGGACCAAAAGTTGAGTGCTCAAAGACAACAGTGGTCTGATACTATTAGAGGTCTTGCAAGGGGACTAAAGAAAGTAGATGGAATGGAAGAAGTGATAGCCAATGTGTTATCATCAAGACAGACCTGCGTAGATCAGATTGCATATCTAAACGTAAAGATAAGAGAACAGAAGACCGCGATCTCTGCTAGATATAGAGATGCGTATATCCGCTACTATAATTACGACTATAAACTAGGCGAGAAACAAAAAGAAAAGTTTCTAGAGAATGACCTAGCAGATGAGAACATGGTATTATCTCATCTTGAAAATCAACTAGAATTCTTTAGAGACTCAGTGAAGACTCTGGATAATATGGGTTTTGCAATAAGAAATAGATTGTCTCTAAACGGACTATAAAATGGAACTGAGTTTAACAGATAATAAGCAGTTTCTGCGTATTGATGATGCGAGTGAACTAGAAATAGAACAACTCAATATTACATTTAATCGTAGAATTGAAAACTGGCGCTTTCACCCTCTTGTGAAGAAGGGGCTATGGGATGGCTATATCTCCTATATTAAGGATGATAAGTGGATTCCATCTGGGCTTTGGAAAGAGGTGATGGATTTGTGTAAACAATACAAGTTCGAGTTAAAGATGAATGGTGTTACTTCACTATTCGATCCTTCGGTAAAACAAGAAGAGTTTACAAAGTGGGCAGAAGACTATTTTGATGGCCATGAATTAGACCCAAGAGATTATCAAATCGAGGCAGCATATAATATCCTAAAATTTAGAAGATGTCTAAGTGAATTAGCAACATCAGCTGGTAAAACCTTGATAACGTATATGGCTATTGCGTATATGTTAGAGAAGGGCAAGGCTGGAAGGATATTACTTATTGTCCCAAACGTTTCGTTAGTTGTACAGGCCTCTGAGGACTTTATGGACTATAACTGGCGTAATGCAACGAATATTAAGGTACAACAGATCTATTCTGGTCAAAAGATTAGACCAGGTAGAAACATGGTAATTGGTACGTATCAATCTCTTGTTAAGAAAGATAAAGAATACTTTGAACAGTTTGACGCTGTAATCATCGATGAGACTCACAAGGCTAAGTCTACTTCTATTAAAACAATTCTACACAAATGTACTGCTGCAAACTATCGATTTGGACTCTCGGGGACAATTCCAAAAGCAAAGACGTTAGATAGATTAACCCTAATGGCACATACAGGCCCTGTGATTACAGAGGTCAATGCGGCATTCCTTCAAGATGAAGGTCACATTGCAGGTTGTAATGTGAAAGTAATAAAAATGGATTATGCACCTCAGAGCACAAAGAATGCTTTTTATGAGATGTCCCAAAACAGATATGAAAGTAAAGACGTTTTCAGATTTGAAAGTAATTATGTCATCAATTCAACAGGGCGCTTGGCTTTCATTTGTAACATTATTTCCAGAGTACGTGGGAATAGCCTTGTTCTTTTCCACCGAATCGAACACGGCAAAAGAATTTATGAGAAACTGCGCCAAGATAGTGACAAACCCATCTATTATGTGGATGGTAATACCGACAAAGACATCCGTGAAGAATACAAGAAGAAGATGGAAGCAGGCGCACAGGTTGTCATTGTTGCCTCTTATGGTACGTTCTCAACAGGGATCTCGATTAAGAAAATACATAACATCTTCTTTACCGAATCGTTTAAATCGGAAGTCATAATTAGACAATCAATCGGTAGGGGACTAAGAAAACACCATACAAAATCAGAGGTAAATATCATTGATTTCGTAGATGACTTATCATCACCAGATTGGGATAACTATCTTATTAGACATTCCAAAGCACGTCAAAAGATCTATAAGGAACAGAAGTTCCCGTTTGAGGTAAAAAATGTTACTTTTGACGGTGATATATAATACAATAGTAAAGTATTAAAAAATAAATTTAATAAAAATGGGTTCATTAAAACTACAGTCTTTTGAAGATTTCGCTAACGCTTCCGCTGAAGCAACAAAAATGAAATTAGAAGAAGAACAAAAAGCAGCTCGTACAGAGTCAGCTTACCAATTCGAAACATTATTATCTGAGTTTGGCGTTACATCTGTAAAAGATTTAAACGAAGAAGACAGAAACAAATTTTTTGCTAAGCTAGGTGCTTCTGAAGTATCTGAGTCTTTAGCTATCATTGAAGAAGGTACCAGATCACAAGTTGGTATTATTTCTAAAAGAGGAAAAATAGAGTCAGTGTATATGCACTACGATGGTTATCCAGACCACATGTTACCTACAATTAAGAAGGGTTACATGAATTCCGGAACAGTTAAGTTTTTACTTAAGAAAGGGGGTGGCTCAGGTTTGGAAGCAGATCCTAGTAAGATTAATTTCTACGGAGATAAAACAACTCTAAAAGGTGACGCTAAGAAAATCGAAGATTATATTTCTGATGCTAGCGAAAGAGCAGGAGCAGAATTCGTTTACTTGTTTGATGAAAGAGATGGTAAATGGTATATGGCAGATGTATATGGAGATAAAGAATTAATTCCAGCATTTGAGTCACTGATTATTAATGAAGCATTTAAACCAAGTAAAGGTAACGCAAGAGACGCAAAGAAGGTTTCTAAGTTTTTAAATACATTCTTTATGAAGCATTCTGCAATTGCAAACTCTGAAAGTTTTTTAGGAGCATGTAGATACTTATTAGCTGAAGCCCTAACAGACGCTAACTTCCACTCATACAGAGACCCAGTAAGTAAAGCACTAGGGGGTACGATTAGTACTATCATGGTAGACATTGATAATTTAGGTGGCATGGCAATTCCTGTTGGTAAGAAAACAATTATTAACCTATTAGACGAACATTCCTCCGGTCTAGCTAATGCAGCTGGATGGTCAGGTATCGGTATCGTTGAAGGTATGGCAGTATTCTTAGATGGATTTGGTTACTCTCAACCAGCACAAAAAATAGTAGATGCATTTGAATTAATCTGGGCTAACGAGTCTGTGATGAATGAAGGTAATGCATTCTTAGCTGCAAGAGCTAAAGCTATTGAAGAAGATGCTGAAGACTTTGAGTTTAACGGTAAGAAATTTCCAGTAATTAAAGAATCAAACGAAGAAGTTGAAGAAGGAAATGCATTTGGTGCTGCAAGAGCAGAGGCAATTGCAAAAGGCGAAAAGACTTTTAAAGTTGGTGATGAAGAATATGATGTAGAAGCAGTTGATGCTGATGATAAAGAAAACGCAGAAGAATTTGTTGAAGAAACTGAAGATGTTGAAGAAGGAAATGCATTCGGAGCTGCAAGAGCTGAAGCGATTGCAAAAGGTGAAAAGACCTTTAAAGTTGGCGATGAAGAATTTGACGTAGAAGCAGTTGATGCTGATGATAAAGAAAACGCAGAAGAATTTGTTGAAGAAGAAACAACTAACGAAGCAGAAGTAAAGTCTGATGAAGATTTTAAAGAGTATGCATTCTCAGTTTTACAACAAGCATTCGGTGACGAATTCGATGAAGAAAAAGCTCAAGAAGTTGTAGACGGTTTATTAACTAAACACGACGGTGACTATGGTGCAGCAGTTGGTGCATTACAATCATCGTTAGGATAAAAACAATCTAAAACTTCTTATGAAGAAACTATATACATTTAAAGAATTCTTAAGCGAGAAAGTCCAGGTCAATAACTTGGACAATTTCGTATTTGAAGGTGGGGCCGCTGGCCACATGATGCATCCATTCGATGACCACTCATTAACATTTGCTGATTTTAAAACTATTGTAAGATCTGCACTACAAGGAGGTCTTGATTTTGAAGAGGCACCAACTGAAAAGACAGATGGTCAGAATGTATTTGCAACTGTAAAGGATGGTAATGCTATGTTCGCTAGAAATAAGGGACAATTAGCCAATCCACTCGACTTAAATGGTATCATTAAGATGTTCACTGGCCACGCTTCGAAGCTGGTTGAAGAAACATTCATCTTTGCTGCTAAAGACCTAGCAGACGCACTCCCAAAGCTTAAGGACCAATCTGTATTCCAAGATGGTAAGTCTTTTATCAATATGGAGTTAATTTACTCTAAAAACCCTAATGTAATTTATTATGACAGAGATGTTATTCAATTCCACGGTATGAAAGTTACTGATGGTGAGGGTAATATCATAGGTGAAGAGAATATCGCATCAGAAATAGTTAAAGCACTTAAAGAGCTAAAAGCGGATGTGCAAAATACGTTTACAATAATTCCCCCTCAAATTTTAAAGTTAGGAAAAGACATTAACTTTGATGATAGAGTCGGCTATTACGAAAAGGCGATAAATAAACTGAGAGATACTTATAGTCTATCAGATCAAGATGAGGTTAAAATGTATCACGAGATGTGGTGGAGAAACCAAATCGAAGAGAACTTTGGAGATTTAGACTCAGTATTAAAAGAGGGACTCTTATTAAGATGGGCATATTTAGACAAGAAGACTCTAAATATGAGAGAATTAAAGAATGCAGTTACTCCAGAACAAGCAAAAGCCGTCAAAGATTTTGATGGTCAAAGAAACAAGAAGTATAAAGAAAACATTCTACCTTTCGAGAACCTATTTTTAGAATTAGGTGCAGATGTTTTAAAGAACGTTTCCAATTTTGTTGCTGCTAATCCAGAAGCTGAGAAAGCAAGATTACATAAGCAAATCAGAACTGAGGCAGATAAAGTTAAAAAGAACGGTGATCTAAAACAGATTGAGAAGGTAGAAAAAGAATTAAAGAGGCTAGAAGGTATCGGCGGTATTGAGTCAATCATTCCAACAGAAGGCCTAGTCTTTAAATACAATGGTAAAACATTCAAGTTAACGGGTACTTTTGCCGCTATTAACCAGTTAATGGGCATTATTAAATACGGTAGATAAAAACTATTATGGCATTAGACAATTTAAAAACATATTTCGAAGGAGCTAACACAGCAGACGTTGATAAACTACTTAGCCACAAATGTATTGTGACTGAGAAAATCAACGGTTCATCTTTTCATGCAAGAAGACAAGGTACTGATTTTGCATACTATAAATCTGGTTCTAAGCAACCAATGGATATAGTAGATCGTACAATCGTCAGATACTACGAGAACGCAATTCGCCACTTTAAGTCTGTTTCTAAAGAAGTTATAGAAGATATGCCATTTGACTGGAAGTTTGGATTTGAATATCTTGGCGATAATAAAACAATTGATGTGGAGTATGATGTTTTACCAGAATCAAATTTAATTTTAACGCATATACAAGTTTTACAACCATCCAATCCTAATAAAGTTAGAAAGGTAATTAGAGATACCAAGATACTTAATAAGTGGGCGAATAAACTAAATGTTTCAAAACCACCTATATTATTTGAAGGTCAACTTGACTCAGGTCAAAAGGATAGATTAAAACAAATTCTTGCAATGTCGGTTAATGAATTTGAACAGACGTTTGAAGACTTTGAGAAGCCTAGCTTTACAAGAACAGTATTCGGTATTTTCAATGGGAATATGAAGCAATCTGCTTTAATGAACGATCTTTCAAAAGATGTTGCAGGGTTTATTGTTAATTTTCATGACGGAACAGAATTACAATCTTTTAAATTAGAGAAGTTTAATAAAAAACAGATGGATCCAAGAAAACCATCAGACATGTATCAAATTACAATTTTAGATGTTGTAGAACATTTAGCACAATTTGATTTCTCATCAATAGAATTAAAAGAAGAAAAGACAGATAGAAGATATTTAGAATTAATGTCATCTATTTTTAATAATTATGTAGAAAAAAATGCTACAAAATATATTGGTGCTAAATTTGACTCCGCAGACTTCTCTGAATCTCCTATGTTTGAATTAAACAATAAGTTTATTCAAAACGAAAAGACACTTACTTTAGTACAAGATAAGATACTATCTGAGTTATTTAAAATTGTATTAGGCTCTTTTAGAAAAAAGAGAACTAAAGAAACTGACCTTATTAATAAAGATTTAATGGAGCAGATCAACGAGATCGTTGAAACCATTGAGGGTTTAATAATGGCAAAAGCAAATGAATCAGACGTAATGGATTTTAAACAATATTTATTAAACCAAAAAATTTCAGCTCAAGTCAGTCCAATCATGGAAGGCTTAACTGTTAAGTATAAAGATCAAGGTAAGAAGCCTGTAAATATGTTTGTTGGTAGATTCCAGCCATTTACATTAGGCCATGCTAAAGTTATTGAAACTATCTATAAACAAAACGGTTATCCAGTAGTTATCTTTTTAATTAAGTCTAGAACTAAGAAAGCAGAAGATGCATTTAAGAGACCTTATGATGAAGATACTCAACTATCAATGTTACAAAAATTAAAATCTTCATATCCAATTGAAGATGTAAAGATTTTACCTACTGCAGCAATTGATAAAATGTTTAATGAATTAAGACCGCAATACGAGCCAGTATTATGGGGAACTGGAACCGATAGAATGAAAGTCTATAGTTATCAAGCAGATAAACAAGAATATAGAGACGATCTAGGCGTAAGAGACGATTTTGGTTTATTTGAAATTCCAAGATCAGGTAAGAATATCTCAGCAACTCAGGTTAGAAACGCAATGCTTGATGGTGATGAAAGACTATTTAAGAAATTAACTCCTAAGGATATACATGGTATGTACGGAGAACTAAAAATGAAATTAGAAGACTCGATGGGAGTTGCTGCAGAATCTGCACAACCAGAATTCCTAACCTTCGATGATTTTTTAAAGAATATATAAACAAATATAACATATTAATATGAAAAATATAAAATCATTCGAAAGCTTTAGAGAAAGCTCAAATCAAGCAGTAAATGAAAGCATACCGTTTGGTTCATATTACTTTAATACAAGAACCGAGTTTGGAGAACATAGTGATAACCTTCCAGAAAAGGGTGCAACTAAGTATTTATTAATGGCACATAACAATGTAGATTTTAATGGGCAATCTGTTAGACTACAGGGTGAAATTAGAATAGGATCTTCAACTTCAAAGAATATTATCGGTATTTTTGATGACGAGGCTGCAGCTGGAGACGCATATAACGTAGCAATGAAAAACCCAGAAGGAACTTTTGTTTCTTTTACAATGGGTACTTTATTTGCAAAGTCTAAATTTTCATTTCAATACACTGAAACTAATGGACACCAAGCAAAAATTAAAGTAAAATAATCATGACGAAATTCGAAGACTTTTTATCGGAAGGCAAGAAATTGCAAATCAAAAGAAAATATACAGAGAACCACCCAGCTCAAACTGTAGGTAAAACTGCTAATGTAAGAAATGCAGTCCTACAAGCTATTAAAGACGGTGTAGTGACAAGAGAAGAGTTTAACAAGATTCTTTCTGAATTATCTACTAGTTCAAGCCAATGGACTTCTAGAAATAGAAAGTACTTTAATGTTTCTGAAGAGGGTGTAAAGCTTTCAAAATGGGGTCGTAGAATTCTAGCTGAACTAGATGAAACTCCTAAAGCTGCTGAAGTATTCGAAGCTACAGTAGTTATGGATGCAATGGATCCTAAATCAAAGATACTTAAAAAACTTTTAAAGAAACATAAAGTTACAATGAAAGTTTTAGATCCTAGTGGACCGAGTGGTTGGCCAGAAGTTGAGCTAACAGGTTCAAGAGAAGATCTACAATCAGTTTTAGCATCTCCTGATGGATGGGACGATCCAGAACTTGGAGAGTATATCGAAGAGTCAGTAGTAAACGAGAAGATTAAGGTTACAAAATCTGATTGGCCTAGTGCTGTTGTTAAATATAAAGGTAAGAAATACGAAATAGAATTTGACGAATATGATACGATTGATGACCACGGTAATGAGGGTAAAGATCTTTATTTCATGGGAGTAGATCAAGAAGGCGGTAATTGGGAAGTTGACGTATATGCTGATTATAGAGACGAGGTACAGGATGTTCATTGGGACACTTTAATTTACAAAGGTATTGATGAATCAGTTACTGAAGCTAAATTTAAAATAGGCGATAGAGTTTCTATTCTAAGCAGAAGTTCTAAAAAACCTTTTGATTCTGGTGAAGTTACCGGCATGCAAAAGGATGGTACAATTTTAATTAATGGTTTAGAGACTATTTCACATGAAGTAGCTATAGATGCAGAATTAGTTGTTAAAGAATCTGAAGTTACTGAAGCTAAATTTGTAAAAGAATTTGATAAAGCAGTTCTAGATGCTGAAACAGAAAAAGATGTTTTAAAAGTATATCCTAAAGCTGAATTTTATGTAGGTAAACTGTCACACTTCTTTGGAGAACTAGAACCAAACTTATTCTTTAAAGCTTATTATGCTAAATACTACAAACAAGATACTGGTAAATCAATTAAAGGTGATTTTAAAATTACTTCAGTTTACTCAGAAAAAGGTAGCAGATATGTAAATCTACATGTTGAAGAATCAGCAATTACTGAAAACTATGAAGTTATTTATAGTGACGGCGTAAGTGCTATGAAAAAGTTTAGAAACGAGAAACAAGCACTAGACTTTATGAAGAAAACTATCGCTTCTAATAAAAAACTAAGAGATATTGCAGTCTACAAACCAGGCATGCATTCAACTACTCAAACTGAATTAGTTGTTAAATTCTGGGGAGATGGTTCCTACTTAGATAATGTTTCTAAAAGAGATAAAGATTTAGCCGCAAAAAAACTAGAAGAAAATACAAATACAAATATGAAAAACGAAATAAACTTGTTTGAGTCATTTAGCGACTTCGTTGGAGCTAACTTTCTTAACGAAGCATTAGGCAGCAGCTTACTAGCTAGCGTTCTAATGAGTAACAAAGAAGGTAAATACGGTAAGCAAAATTTAAAGCAATTAGCTGGCGGTTTTTACCAATTAGCTAAAGTTGCATTAGATAAAGTAGGTGATGAGGATATGGTAATAAGTAATGATCCAACTAAGGTGTTTAAAGAACATGGTGGATCAAAACATATACTATTCTTTATATCTGATAACGAAAAAGAAAATCCATATACTCCTTATGATGCTGGTTATGGTGCTTTAAAAACTATACCAGGTGGAGGTACTCTAATAGCAGCAATGTCTGGCGATAGAGAATTTTATACTAATGACTGGTCTAGATACTCACAAAATAGAGCATTTAAGAAAGACGGTAAAAAAGGTAAAGATGACCAAGTTGGTGTATCACATAAATACAGAGGCTGGTCAGGAACTGGACTTAATAATGGTAAAAGAATCGCAGAAGTTTCTGATAGAGTTCTTGTTATTAACCTAGACCTAATTAGACAAAAGTATTCTACTGACCAATTAAGAGCAGCTAGAGCTGAAGCTAAATCAGGTGCAATTGCATTTACTAATGATAAAGATTTTAAGAAAGCTAACAACGACAGATACCACCAAATTTTATCTACTAAGGCTGCAACAATGCCATTAGATAAAATGGTAGCAGATGCAATCGATATGTTAACCGATCAAATTAAAACAGGTTTAGCTAGTGGTGAAAAGACTAGATACGATGAAATCAAAATTGGTCAAAGTGCAAAAGGAAAAGAGGTTAAATTAAGAGATGCTTCTAATCACATGTCAAATATATTAGATGATTATTCTAGATATTGTGATTATGTTAGACAAGAAGAAGAATCTGAAAAAAGATTTGGTTCATCTGAATCTTGGTATAAAAGAGAGATTAAGAATTACGCTTTATCACTTAAAGAAAAAATAGCTAAAATCGAAGGATTCGATTACGCTTGGTAATATAATAGAGATATGAAAACAATCCCAACATTCGAACAATTTTTAAACGAAAAGTCATATAGAATGACAGGAATCTATGCGGCTAAAGGCATTATAGGTAAAGTAATGCAAGCCTTTAAACAAGAAATTGCAAAAGTTAAATATGAAGGAGATTCAGCTGCAACTTTAAAAGAAGTTAATAAAGAATGGAGCGGTTTTAAGAAAGATGCTGAAAAGATTATTTTAGATGCTGTTGAAAAAGGAGCAAAAGACATGGAGTCAGTATTATTTGTAACAGCTAACTTAACTGAAGAATGGAAAGTTGATGAAATCAATGGATTAAACAGTTCAGACGGTTCTGGCGCTTTATACATATCTTACGCAAAGTACAACGAGATGGTAATTAATGTTGGTTTCCCGGATGATGTTAACGGTAACAAGTTATACAAGAAGATTGATAAAACTGGAATGATGAATTCTCCATTAGCAAATAGCAAGGATGTTATCTATGGTGAATATGATAGCCAAGTTGGTAATAATAATCTTGAAATCAGAGATTCAGAATATATCCAAATAGACGCAAAATAATATGCCTTCTGTAAGTAAGTCACAACAAAGATTAATGGGAATGGCATACGCTGTTAAATCCGGCGACATGGAAATCTCAGACATCGACCCAGCTTACAGAGACAAAGTAAAATCATTATCAGACGAAATGACAAAGAAAGATCTAAAGAAATACGCTTCAACAAAACATGATAATTTACCAGAGACGGTAGATGAAGCATTTATTGGCCCGTTTGTATTTAATAATAGTATGTCAGATGAAGAATTACTAGGAATGTATAATGGAGCATTAGATGGTTATGCTAACTATGCTAAAGGAATGCACTACTCTAAATCGGAATACAAGAAAGCTTACCAAGAAATTGAAAAGATCTTAAAAAAGCGAGGTGTTGCAGTAGATGAAAATGTTGCACTTGCAGCACAAAATATTACACCTAGTGCTAATATAGGCGGTATGGGCCCTGTGGTTCTACCTTCTGATGGTGGTGTAGGTTCTGGTGATGTTCCTGCTGTCGCAGATATTGATGATGACGAGGAAGAGACTAAGAAAGATAAAACAAAAAAGAAATTAGAGATGGAAAACTTTAATCTATATACACAGTTTAATTTATTTGTAAGTGAATCATTGGTTAGCGAGGCATTTAAGTTTGGTAAGAAAAATCAATATTCAATTGATGATGTTAATGAATCCTATGGTTTTTGGGGTACATTAGATACTGCTGGTTTTAGACGTAAAGATATTGAAGACTGTTGGCATTCTGCAATGGCATGGTTAACTGAAGCTTACAAATTCTCTGATGCCGGAGCACTTTACTACTTAAACGCAAAAGCAGGTAGATGGATTGCAGATCAAGTTATCGAACAAAAAGGTAATAAAGATGTAGTCGATGTATTAGAAGACTATGCTACTGATGCTGAATGGAAGAAGTGGTCAAAAGAGTATAACAAGTTCGCTCAAGAGGAAATGATGTCAGAGGCGACAGACTCCAAAATTTATGAAGAGGCCTTACTTGAAAACGCAGTAAGAGATTTACATTTTGAAACTGATCCAAAGAAAGCTGAAGATATGAAGATTGCAATCGGTACATCTCAGGGAGAAGTTTCAAGAAGAAAGCAAATTGAAGGTGGTGAATATTCTTTAAGAAGATTTAGAAAAGAGATTAAATATGGTGACGGTAAAGACTTAGGAGTTTTTATTCCAGGTTCTTATGACGCTGCCACTTCTACATTAGGAGACGGACCACACAAGAAAGCTGTTAAGACAGTAAGATGGAATAGAAAGAAATACGATCAATGGATTGAAGATGTAGCTTCTAATGATGGTTGGAAGAATGCATTCGATATGGCACAAAATGCTAAACATGAACCAGGTCTATTACAATGGGCTAAGAAAGAATTTAGAGGTGAAGATGTAATGCAAAGAATTCAATGGGATATTGAAGCATTTGCAGAATCATTGGTTACCGAAAAGAAACTGGATAGAGATGCTATGATTAAGTGGATCGAAAAGTATATGGACTTTGTAAGAACTACTGAAGAGTTTAACGGTTCTCAAGGTGGTATCTGGGTTTCAGGTGAAAATATGGACGAGTATAAGGGTAGAGTAATTTATGACTACTACTCTGAAGACTACAAGAACAGAACGTTTGGTGTAGATAACAAGTGGGAAAAGGAACTTAATAAAAAAGGGTGGTATAGTGAATGGTATGATGCAGGCACATCCATGATTTGGCCACTATAAGGACAAACTTTTTACAAAATAATTAGCCTGATATTTTTTTATGTCAGGCTTTTTTATTATATTAGTACTGTGATGAACAAGAAAAAGAAACATGATGACAAATTAGACTTCAACGGAGGATGGTCTCCGGGTGAGGCTGCGCATCATATTTCTAAGAAGATGACACAACAAACAGTATCAGATAAAACTAAGTACTCAAGAAAGAATAAACATAAAAATAAAGACGATGAGTAAAATAGTAGTTATTGGAGATATTCATGGACATGATTCATGGAAGCGAATTATGCAAACACATGGTGATGCTACTGAGTTTGTATTCATTGGTGATTACTTTGACTCGTTCTCTGTTTCACATGCTGAGCAGATCTTTAATTTTAAAGAGATTATTGAGTGGAAAGAAGCATCAAAGATTAAAGTTACTATGTTAATTGGTAATCACGATTTCCATTATATGTCAGAGTGTGGTGGCCGATATGGCGGCTATAACTATATGTTCGCTCCAGAAATTAGTGAACTATTAAAAGAAAATAAACACCATTTACAAGTTGCATATTCTTCTGGTAGATACCTATTTTCACATGCTGGTATTTCTAAAGAATGGTACGAGTCTGTATTTCCAGATAATAGTAGATTGGGTGATATTGCAGATCAAGTTAATGAGCTTTGGTCCTACGATAAGAGGTCTTTTAATCATGGGGGTAAGAATATTTACGGTGACGATCCAGGAGAAGGTCCAATGTGGATTCGCCCTAGATCTCTAAAAAGTTCTCCTCTTCATGAGTCTTGGATTCAAATCGTAGGACATACACACATGCATCTAATTGACTATGACGATAACCACTATTTTATTGATACACTTCCTTACGAGTATCTTTGTATTGAAAATGGAGTCCCGGTTATCTACGAACTCTAGAAACAAACTAGCATTCTTGAGTATAACTAGATAATACCAATAAAATTATATGGCTATTTTTAAATGGGGCTGGATGGACGAATTTACCAATCTAGCTAAAATGCATAAAAACTCTTTAGTTCAAGAGATCTTTATTGATAAATGTTATGAACAGGTTAGAGAGGTAAAAGCCGATGATGTGGTTTTAGATATAGGAGCAAGCATCGGTCCATTTACATATAGTATTCTTAATAAAGATCCAAAACAAGTTATTTGCGTAGAGCCATCTCATTTAGAACATGAGACTCTAAAGGAAAATGTGTACCAAGATAATGTAACCATTATTGAAAAGGGTATCGGACCAGTAGATGGTACTATTACTATTAGTGAAGTATTTGGTGCTAATGGACAAAATATAGAAATACCATCTATTAGGTTCGATACCCTAATAAAAGAAAATAATATTGATAGAATTAACTTCTTAAAAACAGATTGCGAAGGAGGAGAATATGATATTTTTAACGTCGATAATTTATTTTGGATAAAAGATAATGTAGATTTTGTAGTCGGAGAGTGGCATTTAAACACACCAGAGACTAAAGAAAAATTCAGACAGTTCAGAGATTTATATCTTAAACTTTTCCCTAACCATGAAATTTATGCAATAGATGGTACTGATATTAAATGGAACCTATGGAACGAACGTTTCCTAGAATACTACAACGAAGTTATTGTCCATATTAATATTAATTAGTGAAACAAACTAGCATTCTTCTCTATAATAATTAAGATTTAATTAGTTATTTTATGAGCAAGAACATTCTAAAAACAGCAGACGAAATTATTAACAACAGATCCGAAGAGAAAGAACGTATGTACGGTCCTTTCGAAGAAGGCATGAGACGTGCCGCGATGATCTGTTCAGGAATGACCGGTAAAGAATGGTCAGGTTCCGATATGTATGCAGCGCTTGTCGCACTTAAATTAAGCAGACATTCTTACAACTATAAAGAAGATAATCTTCTAGATGCTGTCGCATACATCGGCGGTCTTGACAATTATATTAAGAAGTATGGCTATGGTGAAACTGAAAAGCCAATTAATTTAACTGACGCAAACGCTGGATATGGAGACAAATAATAACCTAGTCTATTTTTCAGATCTAGAGAAAGACACTAATATACGTGTCGGTATTTCTGCACTAGTTGGAAAACTTAGTAGCAAACTAACTTCACATAAATCTGGATGGGCATTCCATCTAGCAAATCAATTAAAACATGCTGGTTACTTCAGTGTTTCTGTAATTACAGATAGCTCAGCTTGGAAGGCAGACGATTTCGACGTGATTCTTATTGAACACGGAATGGAATTTAAAGGCAATTTTAATATCTTCGGTGGGGCGAACGATGACTTATACCATCAAATCATTAGAATGTTCGCTCCCGGTATACGAATGTATTCGCTCCACCATGATATGCCTTGTGTAGGTACTCTAATTGAGAAACGTTTAAAGACAGGTTCAGATCTTTTTAAAACACTTGAGACACAAATAGAAGACGCTAAGGCAATATGTGCTAGTATTCCTAAAGTAGATAGAATACAAAATACAGATAAACTCTGTTTTGGAGACTCGCATAGTTTTAGCCAATATACACCTGGTTATATGACTGATAGACATGATGGCCTAACTCTTTTTGGAACTTTAAGAAGAGGTATTAGATCTTATGTACCAGAAAATATTACAACACTACGCATATATCTAGGGAATATAGATATAAGACACCACCTAATGAGACAAGATAATCCATCGAAATCTTTAAAGGATATGGTATCTAATTATGAAAAACAATTAATCGATTTAGAAATCGAAAATATTGAAGTTATTCAGGCTCTTCCAATTGAGAATGAGTCTAGACCTCTACCAAAAACCGGCTACTATAAAGGTACTCCTTTTGCTGGTACTTGGGCAGAGAGAACTGAACTTGTAAAAGAATTTAACAAGTTAGTAGAAGCAATGTGCGAGAGAAATGGATGGTCAACATGGCAACACCCAACAGTCTTTTTAAACTCTTTTGGAGAGTTAACATTTGACGTAATGGAAAAGCCTAAGTCAGTTCATATCGCTCGTGAGTATTATCGTTGGGATTTAGCAAAAGATGAACCCAATCAGAAATTAAAGCCAGTAACTCAAGCACTTTTCTAAAAATGAAAAAGCTTTGGAAGTACTGGGCAAGAGCGCTTGGTGAAAAAGCCGGAGAGGACGATAAAAAGGCAGATGCTGTTGCGGTGTTTAGGACACTTATTGTATTACAAGCTATAATTTGTAATATATTAATTGTTTGGAATATCTTAAGAAGATGGAATAATTAAAAATAATAACATGGATATAAACGGTATTAAACAAAGTGTAGAAATTGCACATAATAGTTTACAGACTTATGGAGATGAGAATATCTCTGATAGTTTATTAAAGCATAACCTTAATCATCTGTTATCGGCAGCGGCTACAATAGCTTCTGAATTAAATACGAGACAGATACTTGGCAACCAAATATGAAAACATATAAAATTAAAATAACACCTAATCTTGCAATAGAAAAAACTTTCGGTCGCGGAGATGCTCCATATAATATTGAGTTGACAACAGACAATATTGAATGGTCGATGGAACAATATCAAAGAAACCGGAGAGCCTTAAATTGGGAAATACTAGAAGTGAATGAGTACGACGTGTAAAATTAAGACTACTAAATACTATGATGAGTTTATCAGGTATTATGAGTTAGCCTTAGACCAGCAGAAAAAGAGTAACCTAGGCCATATTCCACATGCCGAGTCCAGGATGGACGATCCGCTGATGGAACATATCGAGCTGTATGATGTGGTTGAAAGGAAGTATGCTGGGTTTAGTCAAATCGTGAATGATGCTTTTTACGGTTGGACTGAAGCACATCCGTATTGGCCAAGAATGCAGGCTGGTTTAGTTACGGAACAGCGCAAGGAAGTCGCTACCAACTGGACTGGTAAACAAGATGTCTTCGGCCTACCAGAATGGCTCTACTTATTCATACTGCATAGAGTATGTGGATCTGCAATTAACTATGCTACCAAGCCTAGCGGCTATCACAACACGCTACTATTCGACTTGTGGCAATCTGATTCTATAGAACAAATGTGTGAGCAGGTTAAGGCAGCAACCAAGCCATTCTACACTTCAGTTGGGTATCAATTCCCAGCATTCCCAAAACCCCCAATTCCACAGCAAAACGAGGAAGTCTTTGTTGGGATGACGGGGTTCGAAGGCCCTCAGTTTACTTACAAGAGAGGCGGTGATTATTTCCTATGTGAATTTGCACCACGCTTAGCTAGAGATATGGCTAAGTTCTTAGAAGAGGGTGGTAAGAAAGACCTAAGAGAATTGGGCCAATGGATGTTTGATTGGAATGTTGCAAACGGATTAAGACAATATAAATTCCAATATGCAGCAGTCTTAGCAGATGTAGCAGATTGGTTTCCACAGTATGTTAATAAGGACTCAATGTTCTACTATGGTACGAATGCAATAGAATGTATTGGTTATCTAGCAGATCCTGTAGAAGGCAAGGGTAAGAAATCAGAACCTTTTCTAGATGCAGTGATGACTAAAATATATGAACAAACAGGCTCTCTGCCGTATAACGCAGAAGATGTAGCATGTGACTTTATTAGATGGATTGAAAACTATATGAGACCAGGAGCTGACTACGCACATATTGATATGGACGGAGTTTGGAATTCTTCAGTAATTAAAGACCATCCATTCGGTAGACAAAAAGCAATGTTAGACTTAGGGCTAGTAGAAACATTTAATGGAATGAAACACCATCCTTCCGATGATAAAATAATTGCAGAAGCTGGTATAACAGTAGAAGCATATAAGAAAAAAGTAGCAGAATTTTATGGCGCATAATAACCACACAGAATTACTTATGAACCAGGATCTAAATCTGATGATGCCGAACAAACAGGCATGGTTGGATTTAGCAGGTGATTGGCAAGATCCATTTGAGGCTCCACAATTAGTAGACCATGATGGATTTAAAGTAGTCAGAGAAGACCTAATGGGTTTTGGTTCTAAGTGTAGATTTGGAGATATTCTAGTTAGTACTTGTAAACAAGATACTCTAGTCTATGTCCAACCTAGATATGGATTTGCAGGTATCTCACTTGCTTATTTAGCAAAGAAGTATAATAAGAAACTTGTACTATTTAGTCCAAGTCAAAAAGAGATTTCAGACCATCAAGCCATTTGTGTTGAGATGGGAGCTGAAATGAAATTTAAGAGAATTGCAGCAATGCCAGTCTTAAATGCTCACGCTAAGAAATGGGCAGAGTCAAACAATGCATTTTTTATTCCTTTAGGACTTCGCCATGAATTGGTTACAGCAGCCGCTGTGAAGGTCGCACATGATCTTGCAGAGAAACATGGTTATCCAGAAGAAGTATGGTCAGCAATATCCACTGGCGTTCTACAACGCTCTTTACAAATAGCTTGGCCTGATGCTAAGTTTAATGGAGTTGCAGTAGCAAGAAATATTAAGAAGGGCGAAAGAGGTATTGCAACTATTTGGTCACATCCAAAAGCATTTACACAAGATGTAGACCCACAATATAATCCACCATTTCCATCGGCTATGAATTACGATGCGAAGGCTTGGGAGTTTATGACAAAGCATGGAAGTCCTGGTGCCTGGTTTTGGAATGTGGGTGGAGATCCCAAACCAAAAGATATTAACACAAAATTGTTAACAGATTCTTATAGAGATTGGGGACAAGAAATTGAAACAGATAAATAATTTTAACTATAAAATACAAATAAAAATATATGGCGAACGCAGATAACAAATGTGCCGATCTCGAGGTACAAGATTTCCACTCGGAAGCAGATGACACACTAGGCCTGATTTACAATAAGCAGGTAGAACTACAAAAGCGTTTAGGTTTTGACTTTACAGGTTGGAACTTAAAACAAATTGCAGATTTCTGGTGTGTTAACAAACACGCAATGAGTGATGAACTAAATGAAATGTTTGATGCCTTAGGAGGTATCAACGATGGTATTGCTTCTGGTGCTTGGAAGTATTGGAAAAGCACACACAAAGAAGCAGAGAACATGAAGATTGAGGATTTGACAGAGGCAGATAAGTTAGAACTCTTTTATGAATGGATCGATGGATTGCACTTTTATATGAACTTTGCAATTTCTATTGGTATGACTTCTAAAGATATTGTTAACTTGTACATGGCGAAGAACGCAGAAAACCATGACCGTCAAAACCGAGGATATTAATGTTATTAGATATTGAACAAAGAGAGAAAGAAGTAATCGTATCATATTACGATAAACAGGGTGAAGTTGCCTTTAAAAGATACAACATTGATAAGTTTCAAAACTGGGTTGTAGCTAAAGATAATGACAGATGGAAAGACGCAACAGTTAGAAACTGGGATGGTCGCCATGTTAAGAAGTCTATCTCTAGATCTTTTAATAAGTTTTCACTTCTTTATTTCATGGACGGTCTACCACAAAAAGACCAAGATGAAATCTTTGAGTTCAATATGCCACGAACATACTTTGTCGATATTGAGACAGAGATTGTTGATGGCTTCCCCAAACCTGAAGAGGCTAAGTCTAGAATCTTAACCTTTTCTATTATTACTCCAGAAAGAAAAGCAATCGTGCTTGGACTAGAAGATCTTTCGGCCGATCAAATTAATAAGATCGAATCCGATACGAATGCTCACTTTAATGGGTATGATACTGATTGGGAATTTAGTTATTACAAATTTAAGAACGAGTATGACATGGTCTACGCTTTCTTACATAAGTTTTTACCTAAATTTCCTATGATGACAGGTTGGAACTTTATCAATTATGACTGGCAGTATATTGTCAACAGATGTAAAATCTTACAAATTGATTTAACAGAAGTTGCTTGTACTGGCGCTCTTGATAAAAAAGACTCTCGCCCGCTTCACATGGGTATTTTGGACTACATGCAATTATACGATAAATATGATAGATCGGTTGCAGTAAAAGAATCTAATGCATTAGCATTTGTTTCTGGTGCAGTCCTTGAGGGTATAAGTAAAATACAATATAGTGGTAGCTTACAAGACCTATATGAAAACGACTTTCAAAAGTATGTTTTCTATAATGTGGTTGACTCATGTCTAGTTTACTATATCGATCAAAAGCTTAGATCGATGGAAGTACTGCTTACTTTAGCAACAATAACTAGAATGCCACTATATAAAGCCGCTTCACCAGTGGCTGTTACCGAATCTCTAATGGCTCGTAAACTAACCGAACAGGGTAAACGTATCGGTGTAGAATACGATAGAGAAGATGGTAAGAAGGATAGTAAGTACGAGGGTGCTTTTGTTAAACAACCAATTGTTGGATATTATGGTGGTGTAAGTGCATTTGACTTTGCATCGCTATATCCATCCATCATGAGGCAGTTTAATATCTCGCCCGATTCATTCGTTGAAATGGTAGAGGAATCGCAAATAGCTGAGCGTCGTAAAGATGAAGCAGTAATTGTTTGTGAGAATGGCGTAGTATATCAGAAGAAAGATAGTATTCTTAAAAAGATTTTAGCAGATCTATATGATCAAAGAAAAGACTACAAGAAAACTTCTTATACATATTATGAAAAAGCGCATGAAATCGAAAAAAAATTTAAGCTCTAAAGTCAATAAATTTCTGCAGCGCAAAGATATATAAATCAATAGCAGCGCTGCTAATAATTTATTAGGTTTAAGTAGAGGTTAAATGAGGTCGGAAAGACCTTTTTTGGTCTAAAAGACCTTTTTATTAAATTAATTAGAAAACAATAAAAAATAAAGAATTAGCAAATGTCATTATTCACAGAAAGAATTGCCTTTAAACCATTTGAATATCCAGAATATTATACAGAAGGTTGGCTAAAACAAGCCCAAGCCTTTTGGCTGCACACTGAAATATCAATGCAAGGTGATGTTAAAGATTGGAATGAAAATCTTTTACCTCACGAAAAACACTTAGTAGGTAATATCCTATTAGGTTTTGCTCAAACCGAATGTGCTGTATCAGATTACTGGACTCAATATGTTACAACTTGGTTTCCAAAACATGAAATCAAACAGATGGCAATGATGTTTGGCTCGCAGGAAACTATCCACGCAACAGCATACTCGTACTTAAACGAGACATTAGGTCTTGAAGACTTTGAAGCATTTTTACATGAACCTGCAACTGCAGATAAATTTGAACTATTAACAGCTACTACAGCTCCGTATACTCACGAAGATTTGAAGTTTAATGCAACCGCTAGGAAAGAGGTTGCTAGATCTCTTGCGATTTTTTCGGCGTTTGCAGAGGGTTGTTCACTTTATAGTTCTTTTGCAGTTTTATACTCATTCCAAATGAGAAACTTATTAAAAGGCGTTGGACAACAAATGAAATGGTCAGTTAGAGATGAATCTCTACACTCTAGAATGGGATGTAGATTATTTAGACACATGTGTGAAGAGTTCCCAGAATTGAAACAATCAGTACAAGCCGACGTATTAAAAGCAGGAGAGCTTATTAAGGAATTAGAGCATAAGTTTATCGATAAGATGTTCGAACAAGGAGATCTAGATAACTTAAAAGCTAAAGACCTTAAGAACTTTATTACTAAGAGAGTTAACGAAAAGTTACAAGAGCTTGGTTACGAACCAGCATTCGATTACGATGAAGATTCTGCTGGAGAACTGGATTGGTTCTATCACTTAACTGGTGGTCATACTCATACAGATTTCTTCGCTATTAGATCTACAGATTATTCTAAAGCTGGCGAAGGTGAAAACTGGGACGAAGACGACTTATTCGACTAAAATTAAATTATGGCAGACAAAATAAAAAACCACGGAGAACATCTCGGTTGGGAACTGGGAGTGGACTTTCCACTTTGGGCAAACACCGAAGTTTATGTTAAAACAATATCAGCAGGTTACCTATTTGGTGATGAAAAACCAAAAGACGCATACTGGAGAGTTTCTACTACAGTAGCAAGACGACTTAATAAACCAGAACTAGCAAGCAAATTCTTCGATTATATATGGAAGGGTTGGTTAAACTTAGCAAGTCCAGTTCTATCAAACACAGGACTAGAAAGAGGACTACCTATTTCTTGTTTTGGTATCGACGTAGCAGACTCTATCCACGACATTGGTGCTAAAAACTTAGAGATGATGTTGTTAGCAAAACATGGAGGCGGCGTAGGTATCGGTATTAATCAAATCAGACCAGCAGGTAGTAAGATTACCGGTAATGGTACATCAGATGGTGTAGTTCCATTTACTAAAATCTATGACTCAACAATCTTGGCTACGAACCAGGGTTCAGTGAGAAGAGGGGCAGCATCTGTCAATATCGATATTGAACATGGTGACTTCTGGGAATGGTTAGAAATTAGAGAACCAAAGGGAGATGTCAATAGACAATCTTTAAACCTACATCAATGTATTGTAGTACCTGATGGTTTTATGGAAAAGATTGACGCTGGAGATAAAGAGGCTAGAAGAAGATGGGTTGCAGTACTTAGAAAGAGAAAAGCAACTGGCGAGCCTTATGTAATGTTCAAAGGTAATATTAACAGAGCAAACCCAGAAGCGTATAAGCAAAACGGATTAAAAGTTTATATGACTAATATCTGTTCTGAAATTACTCTACATACAGATGAGTCTCACTCTTTTGTTTGTTGTTTATCCTCAGTTAACTTAGCAAAATATGATGAGTGGAAAGATACAGATCTAGTTTACACTGCTACCTGGTTCCTTGATGGAGTTATGGATGAATTTATTCAGAAAGCAAAATTCATGAGAGGTTTTGAAAACTCAGTAAGATCTGCAGAAAAAGGTAGAGCTCTAGGACTTGGAGTTTTAGGATGGCATACTTATTTACAAGAAAGAGGTATTCCATTTGAAGGCTTATCAGCTCAATTTGAGACTCGCAAGATTTTTTCACAGTTAAAGACGGAAAGTGAAAAGGCATCTAGAGATATGGCACATGAATATGGCGAACCTCTATGGTGTAGAGGTACGGGTATGAGAAACACTCACCTGAGAGCCATAGCACCGACTGTAAGCAACTCAAAACTAGCAGGTAATGTATCTGCAGGGATTGAGCCTTGGGCTGCTAACGTGTTCACAGAACAAACAGCAAAGGGTACTTTTATTAGAAGGAATCCAGTATTAGAGCAATTCTTGAAATTAATCAATAAAAACTCTAAGAAAACTTGGGATAAAATTTTAGAAGACGGAGGTTCTGTACAAGGACTAGACTTTATTGAAGACTACTATGTAAAACTAGCCACTTCTATTTTAGATAAAGATAATATTATTACTCAGACTAAATTTGATAATTTAGAAGAGAAAGATCAAGATCTTTTTATTCCAGTAAAGAATATCTTTAAGACATTTAAAGAAATTAATCAACTAGATCTAGTAAAACAGGCTGGTGTTAGACAACAATATGTTGACCAGGCTGTAAGTTTAAATCTAGCATTCCCAAAAGAGGCCGACACTAAGTTTATTAATAAAGTACACTTAGAGGCTTACAAAGAGGGAGTGAAGACACTTTATTACATGCGAACTGAATCTGTACTAAGAGGCGACATTGCCGCAGCCGCTACAGACCCAGATTGCGTCGCATGTGACGGTTAATATTCCAGTTGTGGTTAAGTCCACTTCTTAGGACCGAGATAGTTCTCGGATCGAGGCCAGGGGTTCGCTACTTCCTGGCCTCACTTTTTATGAAACAACTAGTAACTTACCAATATAACAATCAAACAAAAATATATTTAGATGAAACTACAAATTGATCGAATTGACCAACACGCTTTAACTGGGTTTATTAACCGAGTAAAGCTTATAGACTCTTTTGTCTATATGAAAATCCAAAACGGCCAGATCCACTCAGCGGTTTATCTTCCACAACGAGATGCAGTAAAATCACATTCTGTAGCCTGTGATAAGATTTTCCAAGTAAGCGAATGGCCAGACACAGATGCAGAAATGAAAGTTGCCTTCTTTGAAGGTTCAAAAGTAATCGATGCTATTAAACACTTTGAAAGCGATGCTATTAAAGGTGAGTTAGAATTTATTGAACAAGAGGGCGAGTTAATCGCATCATCTCTAAGAATGTTTAATGATGAATTAGAAATTACACTTGCATGTTCAGAACCTTCATTAGGTTTTAAAGACTTAACTCCAGCACAACAAGACGCTATCTTCGCAGTAGATAATACTAAGTTTAGCTTTAACATGGACACACATACCATCGGTAAAGTAAAGAATTTATTTGGACTTGATAGTGAAGAAACATTTAGCGTAAAAGCAAATGGTAAAGGTGTTGCTGTAACTGGTAAATCATTTAATGCAGTAATTAATCCAGAATCTAATGGAGAAGGTGCAGTAACAGTTTACAAAAAGTACTTAAACCTATTAGATAGAGAAGAACAAAAAGTACATGTTACTGACTCTAAGTTAGTATTCCAATCTACAGAATCAAATACACTATTAACAGTATCTACTTGCCAAACGGCTTAATATGGATATAACAAAACTCACTGAGAAACCTATCGATCAACTTAGTAGAGAAGAGGCAGGGCTGCTTGTAGATCACTACAAGCAGATGTCTGCTAAATATACTGCCTATGAACAAGCAGTAAAATTAACTCTTAACTCTATCTATGGTGCATTCGGTAACAAATGGTTTCACTTCTTTAATATAGATATTGCAGAGTCTATTACAAAACAGGGTAAAAACGCTATCCTCTACTCTGAGTCTATCTTAAATAAGTATTGTCAAGAGTTTTGGCATAAAGATATTAAAGTACATGAGCAATTCGGCTTAACAGTAAAAGGTAAAGTTGAAAAGCCTGCAGTAATCTATATTGATACAGATTCTTGTTACGTACAGTTTCAAGATCTATATGAAACTATTGTTTGGAATGATGACACTAAAGCTCTACCACTTGATGAGTTTATCTTAGCATTCTATGCATTTAGACTTAAGGATTATATTACAGTATGTATGAAGAAGTATGCCTCTTCTAGAAATACAGATAACTTCTTATTCTTTGAATTAGAATCTTTAGCATATAATGGTATTTGGATGTCAAAGAAAAAGTATATTCAAAACATTGCTTGGGACGATAAACTAGAAGTTACTGATAGACATAAGTCTCTAAAGAAAGTAAAGACCATTGGATTTGATACTATTCAATCCTCAACTCCTAAATTTGCTAGAGAGAAATTAGTAGAAGCGCTTAGGATTTTGTTTAAATCACAAAAAACCCCCGGTGCTGAAGAATTACAAGAATTAGTTGCATTTATGAAAGCATCTAAAAAAGAATTTCAACTAGCAGATGTCGATGACATTTCATTTAATCGTAGAACTAATAATATTGAGAAGTATATTGTCGACGATCAAATTGAATTTCAAGTAGGACTAAAATGTCCAGCTAACGTAAAAGCAGCTGGCTACTATAATTATATTTTAAATCAAAATCAAAAATATAAGAATAAGTATAAAGTAATTGGTAATGGTGAGAAGTTAAAAATTTACAACTGTAAAACACCAATCTCAGAAGTTTATGCGTATCTACCAGGTGAGCATCCTTATGAGATTGCACCACAAGTTGATTTTGATACACAATTTGAAAAATGTATGATAGATCCACTTAATAGAGTATTGAAAGCAATTGGACTACAAACATTAGACACTAACCTGATCTACGCATCAGCATTATTTTAAAATTATGGACGGAACATATTACAAATTTAGACAAATCATGGCTTTAGCAGAACAACACCCTAATGATATGGAATTAGGTGAAAAAGTAAGAGAGTTCTACTGGGCACAGAAAAAAACTCAAGCAGATCCTAATCAATTAAAGATACAATTTCCAGATGAGGAAATAATAGAAGATATTGATAAGGTAGCTAGGAGAGCAGAGGATTAATGGACAGCAAGATTAACATAGAAGACTTACCAGAAGATCAACAAGAATATGTAAGAGAATACCAAAGAATCTTACACGGACTTGCTGATGTCCAAGATCAAATTAGAGTATTAAGCGGAAAGGCTAAATACTACTTAGAAGAATTGGAAAAACTTAGAGCAAAAGAAAAAGCTGAGTTTGGAGAAGATAACGTACTCTAAACAATTTAGTATTTCCACATATAACAATAAACAAAAAGAATATAATGGCAAAAAAGAAATCATTTAGTTTTGATGACATTAATAAAGAATTAGCAGATATTAATCCGCTAGGTTCAGTTATGGAACATTCTAGCTTTAGTGAAGTTACAGAATGGATTGATACTGGTAATTATCATTTAAACGCATGTGTTAGTGGTTCACTATTTGGTGGATGGCCTAACAATAGATCATGTTCGATTGCAGGTCCTTCAGGAACTGGTAAAACATACTTAATCTTAAACTCGATTGCAAGAGCAATTGATATGGGTTATAGTGTTATCTTTTATGATTCAGAAGCAGCAGTTGATAGAGAGCTAATGAAGAAATTTGGTATTGATACTAATAAAGTCAATTACCAACCATGTAATACAGTACAAGATTTTCGCCAATCAGTAACTACGATTACTTCTAAAATGCAAGAGGTAAAAAGAGCTGGTGGTGAAACTCCTAAAGTAATGATTATCTTAGATTCAGCTGGTAACTTAGCAACTGCAAAAGAAATTGAAGATGCTAAATCAGGTTCTGAAAAATCAGATATGACTAGATCTAAAATCTTAAAGTCTATCTTTAGAATTATTATGACGCCTTTAGCAGATCTTAAAATACCATTTATCTTTACTAATCACACATACCAAACACAATCGTTTATTTCGCAAACGGTAGCAGGTGGTGGTACTGGACCAGAATATGCAGCTTCAATAGTTTTATTCTTAGGTAAAGCACAACTTAAAGAGGGTGGTGAAAAGACTGGTATTATTGTAACTGCAAAACCAAATAAAAACAGATTTGCAAAACCACATCCAATTAAGTTCCACTTACATTTTACAGAAGGTATGAACAGATATGTTGGCCTAGAACAATATATTGATTGGGAAGAAATAGGTATTGCAAAAGGTAGTATTGAAAAGGGAGTTAAAACACCTAAGGCCAGTGCAAGAGGCTGGATTTGTAAACACCTAGACGAAGCAGTTCCTAATGCAGAATTCTTTACTAGCAAAGTATTTACAGAAGAGATTCTACAAAAGATTGAAAAGAGAATTCAGCCAATATTCAATTATAGCACTGAACATAGAGAGCTAAACGTAGACGAGTTACTAGCAGCAGAAAATGAAGTTGAATAAAGATAAACTGCCGATCAAGTATATCCTAGGGATAGAAAAAGATCTACCAGATTATCCTACGGCGCTAGACGTTTTACAAGCTGAAGTAAAACTCTGCAATAGAAATCCTGACAGATATAAAGGTAGCTTTACCTACCATGCATTAAAAACTTATAGATTCCCAGAATCAGATCCAGATAAAATTTTAGAATCTGCAAAAGAATTGGTAATATTAGGTTTATGTGAACAAACAAATGAAGAGCCTGGTAAAGAGTCTTTTAAAATCTTAATTAACCCATTTGAATGATAGCAGTATTTGATAATTTTATTAAAGATGAAAATCTATTAAAAGAAATAGAACAGAATTATAGTCAGATCTTTAAAGAGCCTGGCGCATACAAATGGTATAGCGGCTGGTGGAATACTCCGGCTAAAAATACAACTCAACGTATAATTCAATATGTCTGGGGAGACCACTGTCCTATTAGCGAGCAATTTAATATAGATGGTTTTGAATATTGGACTGGACATCAGTCTGCAGATAATCTAAATGACGGTTATATTAATAATCTACCAATCCATTTTGATAAAGATGAAGCGTGGTGGCAAAAAACAAAAGAAGTTGTAAGTCCATTAATAGGTAGTGTATATTATCCACCAGGACAAGATTTTGATGGCGGTGAATTAGCTATATATGCAGATGGCCGAGAATCAACCCCAGAGATCATCAAAGCAAGACCTAATAGATTTATCATATTTCAAGCTGGACAAGATCCACATACAGTACAGCAAGTTACACGCGGTACTAGAAAGGCAATAGCAATTAATCTATGGGAAAAGGAACCATATTCTAAACAAATCGGTGAATTAATCATAGAATAAGTAAAAACAATAATATGCAGTTCGGACAAGACTTTGAAAAAATATTCTTTAGAATCTCATTAGAGAAGCCAAAATACCTACAGGCAATTAAATTTAACTTCTATGCTTCAGAAGAAATTGATGCCTTAAGTTTTTTAGCTAATAAGTTCTATGCTAAATTTAATGAGACTCCAACTAGAGAGAATTTAAAGCTATTAGTTCAAAATCATCCTAAGTCTAAGGAGAGAGTTTCAGAAGGTATCTTAGATATGATCTTTGATGTAGACCTAGACAAATACGATGAAGAGTGGCTAACTAATACTGCAGAAGCTTGGATTAAGTGGAGAACGTTTAATAACTCATTGACAGATACAATTGAGTATATTAAAACCACTGATGTTAATCCAGAAAACGTAGAAGCTATCGTAACCAAAGTAAAGGGTTTAATTAACGATAGAAATAACCTAACATTTAATTCTGATCTTGGTCTTAACTTCTTTGATTTTGATGCCCACGACCAGAAAGAATCTGAGAAAGTTAGTACAGGTTACAATTTCTTAGATAGAATGTTAGGCGGTGGTTATGACAAAGGCGGTAACCTTGTAGTTTATGCTGGTGAACAGAATATTGGTAAATCTATTTACTTAGCAAACGACGCAGCTAACTTTGTTAAGATGGGAACTAATACTGTAGTAATTACTGCGGAAATGGCAGCCCATAAATTTGTAAAAAGAATTGGTTCGAACCTTCTTAATATTAGTATTAATGATTATGCTGAGAAGGCAAAAAATAGAGATCACATTAAAAGAAGATTAGAAACGGTTGGAGATGGATTTACTCCACCTGGAAATCTTTATGTAAAACAATTTCCAACATCACAAGCTACAGTCTTAGATATTGAAGCTTACGTTGCACAAATAGAAGAGGAGTTACAGATTAAAGTAGGCGCAGTTGTAATTGACTATATTAACATCTTAGCCAATTATCGTAACCAAAATACGGAGAATACATATATGAAGATCAAGCAAATTGCAGAGGACCTTCGTGCTATGGGTATGCGTAACAATTGGTTGATCGTCACTGCAACTCAAATAAACAGAAACGGCTATAATTCTTCAGATATTTCCATGTCAGACGTTGCAGAATCTGCAGGTCTTTCACATACAGCTGACGTAATGCTTGGTATTATTCAAGACGACTTAATGCGTGCTAACCAAGAGTATTGGTTAAAGGTACTTAAGATTAGAGATGGTGAGGGTAAAGGAAATAAATGTAAGTTGAATGTTGACTATAACTTTATGCGATTAATAGAAACAGAAGATATTAGTACTTCTAGCATTCATAGCATTTAAAATAAACAAAATTAAATATGGCAAATGATAAAATTTTTAATAACAGTTTTGACACACCAGAATTTGAACTAAGTAATATTAGTTTTGAGTTGGATCCATCATTAAGAGAAGAACTAGACGAAGAGGAAAAGATTCATTACGAGATGATAGCTCGTACGATACATGATCTAATTACAGTTTCTAGGTTTAAAATTTTTAATGAGGTAGACGAACTAGGTAAATGTAATAAACTAAGAAAGACGGATATTAATGAAGTTTACGGCTATATTATAGGTGATATGCAGGCTAAATGGAGTCGCATCGATATTTTTAGTGAAATGTGTATTTACTTTGATATTAGACCTGTAAAATTCTATAGTTCACTTTCAAATGTATATAAGGAAGATCTTATTCAAGAGCTAGATAGAAAAACAGGTATTTTAGAAAAGAAGAACATTAAAAAGTTATTTTAAATGATTGAACCCAAGGTAATTAAACAGGGAGCTAAAAGAGTATGGGTCCTTGGAGACTTACACTTTGGTGTAAGAGCAAACTCGGTCGAGTGGCTAAATATCCAAAAAGACTTCTTCGAGAATATGTTTATCCCAACATTGAAGAAGCATGTACAACCAGGTGATGTATTAGTACAAGTAGGAGATACCTTTGATAATAGACAGTCTATTAATATTAAGGTATTAAGCTATGCCGTGGATCTATTTGAAAGACTAGGTCAAATTCTACCATGTTATGTAATCTGTGGTAACCATGATATTTGGGCTAAGAATTCAAATGATATTTCATCAATCGATAGTTTAAAATGGATTCCTAATGTACAGGTTTACAAAGAGCCAGAACTTTTAAATTGGTCTGGTAAGAATATATTATTAATGCCGTGGAGAAGAGATGCAGAACATGAAGCAGAAACTCTAGCAGATTATCCACAAGCAGATATTGTATATTGTCACTCAGAAGTTAGAGGTATTTACCTTAATGCTAAAGTTAAAAATGAGCATGGTACAGATTCTAACATCTATGACAAATATACAAGAGTTTACTCTGGTCATATTCACTTTAGACAGGAAAGAGGTAAACTACTAATGGTCGGTGTACCATATCAATTAACAAGATCTGATAGAGATAATACGAAAGGATTTGACCTAGTTAATCTAGAAACAATGGAAGAGACTTTCTTTGAGAATCATATTTCCCCTAAGTTTTTAAGATACAATATTAAAGCGCTATATGATATGCCTCTCGGCAAGTTTAAGGAGCAAATAAGAAATAACTTTGTAGATCTATTCGTACCATCGCAAATCGCTACAACCAATGCATTGAGCCAGTTGGTTAATGAAATTCAAAATATTTCTAGAAAGTTAGAACCGAATATTTATGAAGAAGATTCATATATCGATAAAGACTTTTATGACATTAATGAAATTGAAGAGATGTACAAGAATTACAATATTCTTAATCTTTGCAATATGTATATTGATGGTATGAAACAAGACGAGGATTTAGCTCTAAAACTAAAGAGCAAGTTAAAACAATTGTATACGCAATGTGCTTACAATTATGACACCGACAAATAATGAGAATAGACTATATTGAGTTTAAGAACTTTGCTTCATACGGAAACCAAAGACAAAGAATAGATTTTAAACAAGATACATCTGAGTTATTTTTAACTCTAGGTAAAAATGGTGATGGTAAAACTACTATTGCTAATGCTATTATCTATGCTCTATATGGAAAAGTAGAAGGTGTTAAATTAGCAGACCTACCTAATCGTATTAACAAAGAACTTCATGTAAAGATTGGTTTACAATGTGGTACTATGGCTATAGAAATAGAGCGTGGTATTGCACCAAATAGATTTAGCGTCTTAATTAATGGAGTTGAGTTTGATAAAGCAGGTAAGAAATCTGTACAAGAGTATTTAGAAGACGAAGTATTCGGTATTCCATATCACGTATTTAAGAATATAATTATTCTATCAGTAAATGATTTCAAATCATTTTTAACTATGTCAAATCAAGACAAGAAGCAGATTATTGATAGAATGTTTGGTTTCTCTATTCTTAATGATATGCAAAGGCAAATCAAAGACGAACGTAGAGATATTAAATTTGATATTGATGCTTATGATGCTGAGTTAAATGAGATAATGAATTCAATTGGATCAGTTAAAGGTAAATTAAATACTCTACTTGCAGAATCTAAAACTGCAAATAAATCTAAGATCCAAGAATTAAAAGACCAATTAGTTACTCTACATGAGACTGTATTAGATATTGAAGCTAATCGTACGAAGGAAGAAGATGCGATGAATAAGTTCAATAAAGACTACAATGAAAAGAGAACTGAGGCTGGAGATATTAAAAGAGAAATTGATTATCTAAATAAGAAATTAAAGTTATATGAAAGTGGACATTGCCCAACATGTGAAACTAAGTTAACTTCTGATTGGCACGTAAAACAAAAAGATTCTTTTACTGAAAAGATTGATGCCAGTACAAATGATATTAAGTCTATTAAAACAGAGATGGATGCTCTACAAGATAAAGTTTTAAAGGCTAGAACTGCTAAACTAGATTTAGAAGGTCAGATCTCAGATAATAAAGTAACGATGCGTGGTCTTAAGGCGGAATTAATGAAGTTAAAAGATACTCCAGAAGGAGCTGACTTCGATCACTTAAGAGGACTTATTACAGAGTTTGAAGAGAAAGAGGCTGAGAAATCTGTAAGTAAAGATCAGTTAAATGTAGACTACAACTTTATGGAAATCGTTGAACAAGTCTTAGGAGAAGATGGTGTCAAGAACTTAGCAGTTAAAACTATTCTACCAGGACTTAATACTAATATTGCAGCCATGGCTCAAACCATGCACCTACAATTCCATATTAGATTTGATGAAAAGTTTAATTGTATTATTAATCACCTTGGTGAAGATATTAATCCAATGACACTTTCAACAGGTGAGCGTAAGAAGGCAGACTTTATTGTTATTGTTGCTATTATTAAAATACTAAAACTAAGGTTCCCGCAACTAAACCTTCTTTTCTTAGATGAGTTATTATCTTCTGTAGACCATGATGGAGTCTATAATATTCTTAAGATACTTAATCAAGTTATCAAAGAACATAAGATAAATACTTTTGTAATCAACCACTCTGTGTTACCCCATGAGATATTTGATAAGAAGATTCAAATATATAGAGAGAATGGCTTCTCTAAGTTTACTATCGAAAGTATAGATTAACGGGGATATATAATAAAACAAAAAAGATTAAAAACTAATTATGGCTACCAACACCAATTCAAGAATATGGTCTGTTTTCACAGGTACCGTTCATTCAGCACCTTCAAATTATACAGCCTTTGGGCCTAATACTAGATTAATTCGTGCTAATCAACAAGCAGAATCTAATGTCTATTCAGGATTAACTGATTCTTATTGGATTAACGGGATAAATGAAGCTAGAGCAGGATTTACATGGCACATAGCATATTTAATTTGTAACAATGAGGGACAACCTCAACTATCTACAACAACAGGTACACAACCTACACCTCCGCCTGATAATGCGGACAATCCTCAGTTAGAAGAAAGCAATGCGTATATTAGATTTAAAGCTGGAACTGGTAATGATGCTTTTGTTGCAGCAATTAAACATATTAAGCAGTTAAATGAAGACGCCGGAAATGTACTTAATAACGGGTCAATGCCCCAAGATAAGGCTCCTGCAGCAACATGGAAAACTTGGGCAGATAGTAACCTAGATTATTATACTAACTTTGTAGCTGAGGCAACTACAACTACAACTACACTTACAAGTTACGCTGGTGAAATTTGGTCACTACTTAACGAAAGTGGAAATCCTGTAATGTATAAATATTATCCACTACAGCAAGCTGATATTGAAAATCCAACAGCAGCGACAGCTTCTTCACCACTTGGTGTTGGACAAGCAAGACAAATATGTTCTTTATCTCAATCTGCCGCTGGATTAGCTGACGTAACACCTTCTCCAATCGGTGATGCAGTTCCGGAATGGAATGCAGATCCAACCGGTAATGAATGTAATGGTAACGACACTAGTTATTAATAGAACTTAACCAAAATAATTAAAAATGGCCAATAGAAATATTGGCCATTTTTGTTACCAGTAAATGTTGATATATAATCTATGGCTACATATAATTTAAAATTTAATAAAGACGACTCAGTTATTAGACATGTTGTTGTCGGACTATTAGCAGACCTCAATAGCAAATTAAGCTTTTGGAGACAGATTAGTAATGATGAGAGAGCCGAGGTAGATGTACCCTTCTTTTACGCAGTTTCTGGTGATGAGAATTTTATGAAAGATAATTTCTTATTCTCTAATGTCAATGGGCTAGGCTGTGACCCTGATGGTGAATTCGCAGATGGTAATTATGATAAAATCCCAAGAGGTATTGTAAATCTAACATCATTTAATGTAGACCCTGCTAAGCTAGTTAATAAAAGAAATATGGGTCAATACTCGATGATGAATGAGCAGGGTCTAATGGAAGGCTTTGTCGCTGAGTTTGAGATGATTCCAGTAGTATTAGGAGTCGATATTGAGATTTTAGTATCAAGTCAGTTAGATCTATTTAAAGTTACAGAGGCTATTGTTAAAAAAATGTATAAGGCTAATTTTTATCATGTAGATGCTGGACATTTAGAAGAGGGTACTTATAGAATCTCATCTGAGTATATGATGCCAGAAGATTATACACAAGAACGTCCAATTGAATATTCATTTGATGATAAAGCAAACCATAAAATAACATTTAGTTTAGAAATTAATTCGTTTATACCTTCATTTGATTTTGAAGAAGATACTTATAGAAAGTATACAAGAACTAATTATGCAAATGCTGTATGTGGTGATTATGAAAATCCAAATGGGTTTATCGATCCAGGTTTTACACCTAATGTTTATTATGATAGTTATTATCCTGCTAAATGGGAATCAAACGGTATTGAATGGATAAAAGTTGAAGATGGTTTAAGTTGCTCAGATCCAGCAGTAGCAGCCACTTTAGGTAATCTACAGAATACAGAAACTCAGATTAAGAGAGTATCTAGACGTAAGAAACAATCGAATAGAATGTTTACAATTGGAAATAGTAATATAGTCGTCCCACCTAAGGATGAGCCTAATTCAGCGCTCTTCGGTGATAACTTCTCTGTGAAAGGAAATTTGGATGATATATAGTATAAGAAAACATAAATAATTTGAAATGACAAATTCAATAAACAAAGAATTAACATCGCCTATTTTAGAACAAGGACAAGGTTTCCTATTTCATGCTGCAGGTGCTAACTTTAAAATTACAGGCAATCATATTGAGAAGGTTGATGAGAATAATGATTTATTTAATAGCCTAGTTGCTGCTAATAAGTCTTTCGAAATTACTAACGAAGGCATCTCTTTTTTATATGACTATAATAGAAAACAAATTCTAAATAAAGTAGAAGAGGGTGCTGTAGAAGCATTCGATACTTTATCTGAATTAAATGAAACTGCTTCCTTTTTAGAAGGTAAAGCAAAAGAATTAAAACTAGCTGGTAAAAAGGGTGACGCTCTAACAGAAGTTACCAAAGAACTAGATGCTACTCAAGCTAAAATAGAAGAGACTAAATCTTCTTCAATTGCAATTAACTTTAGATATAACAAAGAATCAGGTAAATTCTTTGCAGGTAATATTGAAGTGACAATGGGTAGTGAAGAGAGATTATCAGAAAGATTCTTTAATGTTGGTTATATTAAATACCAGGATAAAGCAGTCTTAGAGATGTTTCAATTAGCTTCAGAAAACTTTGATACTTTTAAGGTTTTAGATTTCTTAACAGAATCTAAGTCTGGTCAAGTTACAGTTTTAGCAATGAGAGCAGAAAATAGAGTGTATACTTATAGAGTAAACGAAGATACTAAATTAGATAAATTCCAACAACTATTAGCAGATGCTGCTGTTGAGTATGTTGCAACCGAAACAGGTGCAGATATAACTGAACAGTTTTCTGATTTATTAGAGGCTGCTGCTAGTGTTAGTAGAGTAAAAGATGATAAGATTAACCTATATAAAGAAATGTTATCCTTCCTATTCGACCAAAGAGGTAGATTAGCAGAAGTTGATAGAACATTACCAGATATTAAAGCTGCAGATAATTTAATCGAAACTGAAATTAAAAAAATCCAATCAGATTTAAAGGTTTTAGAAGAAGAACAATTAGGTATTGAGGATGGTTATGTAAATGCATCTTTAAAAGGTGAGGTTGGCGGTTTACCAGAAGACGCGCAGGTTAAAGTTGATGCTGTTGAATTTAATCAAGCAGGTAAGAATGATATTTTAACTGTATTCGTAGAGAACAAACCATTCAGAGTAGAAAAGTACAAGATTAATATTTCACAAGAAGACAACGTATAATTGTTTTAAATTTTAATTTTAAATTTAGAAAAGCCCATTTCGAAACAAATGGGCTTTTTTTCATATAATTAGTAAATAATTAGAACGAAACGTGCCAAGAAAAAAGAATTACTTAAACAATAGAGATCTATATGATCAAATTGTTCTCTCAAAAGAGGCGGATAAGTTAACGCCCGACGCAGAGAAAATGTTAATACTTCTGGCTGAAAGAGCAATAAATAGATTAGTATATCTAAATTCAGATGATAAAAATGATTGTCTACAATTTGCTATTTTAGACCTATTAAAGTATTGGAGAAACTTCAATCCTAAATATACTAATGCATTTGCATATTTTACAGAAATAGCAAAGCGTGGTTACGCTAAGGGTTGGAATAAACTACATCCACAGAAATATAAAAATACACTTTCTATGGATAAGATTAACACCAATAGCGGTAGCTCGGAAGGCGGAATGTTTAACATATAAATGTCAATAAAGAACTTAAAACCAAGCAGTAACTCAGGATTTGTACAAGGCTATTTTAACCCAGAAAAACCTGACAGATATATCGGACCAACTCCGATCATTTATCGTTCCTCTTGGGAAAGAAAGTTTATGATTATGTGTGATACGAAAGATAACGTATTAAAGTGGTCCAGCGAGCCTGTTACGATTAAGTACATGTCTACAATGGACAAGAAAGAACATAAGTACTACCCAGACTTCTATATGAAGACAAAGGGCCAGGGCGATGAAGGCCCTGTAGAGTGGTTGGTTGAAATAAAACCAGAAGCCCAGATTAAGAAACCACTTCCCCCAAAAACTAAATCTAAAAAGGCACTTAATTCATATAAATTTTTAGCTGAACAGTATATTAAGAACAGAGACAAATACGCCTATGCAAATGCATGGTGTGAAAATAGGGGTTGGAGGTTTATTGTCCTAACAGAAAAAACTCTTAAGTAATGGGACAGGTACTAAAAGACATAAGGGCATTAAGTAAAGAAGCTGGCGGAAAGAGAAGGGCTGCATCCGATGCAGAAGAATGGTTCCAAAGCACATCTAAATCTATAAGAGTAAAATCGGTTGCTAGATCGATGCGAAGATTTGAACCTGGAAAAATATATGTTTTTAGATATGAAAATCCAGTTTCAGCATTTTGGTGGGATAGTAATCCAGTAGTATTAGCTTTAGACCCATCAGATTCAGGTAATGATATGGGTATTAATTTAAACATGTTACCGGTACCTATCAAAGAACAGCTTTTAGATTTTGTATACGAACAATACAAACAATATATTAATGGGCAGACTAGTGGCGCTAAGGCAGAGAACGCTAGAGCTCAAGCACCACTATCATTAAGTTATAGAGGTGCAAAATCGTTTTTACAACGTTATGGTTTTGATTTTGCGATTAGACAATATAAAGCTAGTCGTAAATCACAACAACAGGTGGTATCTTATGAGCATTGGGCAAAAATAGCCTTATGCGACTTTTTAGAGTTAAACAACTCATCAGTTGGTAAGATTAGAGCAGCCTTCAGAAACCACCTAAATAAATGAGATATATAAAACAGAAATAATACTATATTATGGCAGGATTTGCAGATAAAAGAAACGGACCACTTAGTTCTAACACAAGACCATTTAGCCTCTCAGGTGCACTGAAGACGCTAAGTTCTTTTGGTATGCGCTATGATGATATGGTTCTACGTCAATCCCAAGCTATTGGTCCAATGGAAGACCAATTTGGCTATAAGGAAATGAATCCATTTGGTTTAGATAATGATGACATCTATGGTGCGTTTGCAGCACTATCAATGGGTGACATCAACATGAAAAAGAATGTACCTTTCTTTGACATTGATTATCCAGGTAAGAGAGATGAGTTGAGAAGATTCTCAATGAATGATGAGGTTGAAGATATTCTAGATATTCTTTGTGATGAGGCAGTGGTATATGATGAAAAGAACTTCTTTGCACAACCAGAGATTATGGGACTTGATGTCTCAGACCAGGTTAATAAAGACCTGAACAAATACTTTAGACAAATCTATCACTACTTTGGATTTAATGGTGAACAATCAGCATGGTACTTCTTTAGAAAGTTCCTAGTTGATGGTTACTTATCGTTTGAGATAATTTATTCCCCAGACCAAACTGAAATTATTGGATTTAAAGAAATTGATCCTATTACTCTAATGCCAGGTTACAATAAAGAAGATGGTAAGAAAGTATGGATTCAATATAAAGACGATCCTGTAAAGGAGAGAGTACTTTATGATTCTCAAATTATTTACATTTCATATTCTTCCCTTTCAACTGCTTCAAGAGTAAGTTACGTTGAGAGATTAGTAAGATCATTTAACTTAATGAGAATAATGGAACATACCAGAGTGGTATGGGCAGTAACTAACGCTTCATTTAGAATGAAGTTTATTATACCTGTTGGTGGTAAATCTAAAACAAGAGCAAAACAATCATTGGCACAGCTAATGAATAACTATAAAGAAGTTGTAGACTTTGACTTTGAATCAGGAACATTACAAACTGATGGTAAGCCAATGTTACAATTCTCTAAAGAATACTGGTTACCTTCTAAAGACGGTGAAACGCCAGAAATTGAAACCCTTGGTGGTGATGGCCCAGATCTATCAGACACTGACGCACTTAAATACTTCTCAGATAAATTAAAAGAGGTTTCAAAAATTCCTTACAATAGATTCTTATATGAAGATGATGGTGGTGACTACGCACTAGCTGGTGACGGTATGGTAAGAGATGAGATTAAGTTTGGTAAATTTATCAAACGTCTAAGATCAGTCTTCCAAGAGATACTAGTAAAACCACTTTATATTCAAATGTGTCTTAAGTACCCAGAGTTTGTAGACGATCCACAGTTTAAAACTCAAGTAGCCTTAAGATATAATGAAGAGAATGTATTTGCAGAATTAAAAGAGCAAGAAATCATGCAATTGAGATTAGACTTTATCGCAAGTATGAGAGACTCTCTAATGACAACTAATCCAGAAACTATGGAAGAAGAATACTATTTCGACCAAGAATATCTAGTAACTAAATACTTAAAATTAACTGACGACGAGATTAGAGCTAACAAAGCCTATAAGGCAAAGGAGGCTAAAGATAATGCAGAGGAGCCTGAGAAAGAGGACCCGAATGCACTTTAACCTAGATTCGCCAGAAAAAGAGATATATAAATTATGAAAAACGATTTTAAAATAATTAAAACCTTTGAAGATTTTATAGCAGAGGATGCTATGAAGGCAGGTGAAGACTCTAAAATTTATGTCGAAGACTTAAAATTAGATTCTGGCCCTACAATCAAATCCGCTGAAATATTAGGAGTTATTACTTCTTCTAAAACAGAGGGCGAATTTAAAGAGTACTTCTATGCAGAGTATGGAGTAGATGCTTTCGCAGAAGGTGAGATGGATGTTCTAGTAGCATATTATTTAGATAAATCGGCAGAGGACGCTGAGCAAGAGAAGGAAGAAGAGAAAGAAGCCGAAGCAGATGCTGGTGGCGGAGAAGAAGACCCATTAGCAGGCGTCTAAAAGATATTAAGATATTTGTATAATACAACAAGATATATAATAAAAATAGATAAACCATAGATATGGCAAACAAAAACGACTTATTGATCGTAGAAATGTCTTCATCTCAGTTAAAAGTAGCTGAAGGTGAAAACAAAGAGTACATTCTAGAAGGTATCTTCGGAGAAATTGACTCCAAGAATAAAAATAATCGTATCTACACTGAAGATGAGTATGTTCCTCAAATTCAGCAATTACAAGATAAGATTAAATCTTCTAAACTATTAGGTGAATTAGATCACCCACAACAGTTTGATGTTTCTCTTAAGAATGTTTCACACATTATTGAAGAACTTTATTACGACAAAGATAACAAACAAGTTAAAGGTAAAATTAGACTTTTAGATACTGATGCTGGTAGACAAGCTAAAGCTCTTGTTGATGCTGGAGTACCTTTACAAATCTCTTCTAGAGCAGCTGGTGCCGTTGAATCTAACGGTAAAGTTAAAATCAAGCAATTATTTACTTATGACTTAGTAGCAGATCCTGGATTCGCTAATGCTGAGTTAAAGAGAGTAAATGAATCTTATGGCTTTGATGATAACTCAGGCCTATGGATCTACGAAATGAACGGCGGTCGCGTAGAAGCTCCTGAAGTAGCACAAGAAATTACAGAAACCAATATAGAAACAAATAATAATAAAAACATGGCAGAATTTGTAAAGGCTGAAGATTTCCACAAGTATTCTGAGTACTTAGCTAACGAAATTAAAGGCATTAAAGAGTCTATCGGAGCGAATAGCGAAGATAACACGTTAGAGAGCGTAAAGTCTCATAACGACCACATCGTCGAGCGCGTTAATACTCTCTCAGAATACGTAGAGTATTTAGCTGGCAAATTAGACGAGTCAATCCAATATACAGAGCATGTAGCTGAAAAAGCCGATCAAGGTATTTCATATACAGAAAATGTAGCAGAAAAATTAGATCAAGGTATTCAATACTCTGAGCATTTAGCTGAAGCTGTTGGCAAAGTTAAAGATTTTTCTAACTATTTGGCTGAACAATATAATGAAGGTACTGAAACTTCTGAGAACTTATTATCTTATGTAGAGTATTTGAAAGAAAATCTACAGAACGTTTCTGAGTATGCAGAATATATTGCTACTCAAATTAACGAAAACTTAGTAACTGAAGAAGAAGTTGAAGAAACTGAAGAGGTTGCTGAAGAAGAAGTTGAAGAAACAGAAGCTACTGAAGTTGAAGAAACTAAAGAAGTTGCTGAAGAAGACGAAGCTGGTGAAGGTGCTGAAGAAGTAGTCGAAGAAGAAGGCGAAGAAGTTGAAGAAACTGAAGAAGTTGAAGAAACTGAGGAAGTTGAAGAAACTGAGGAAGTTGAAGAAACTGAAGAAGTTGAAGAAACTGAAGAAGCACATCACGAAGAAGGTGAAGTTGAAGAGACTGAAGAAGTTGAAGAAGAAGACGAAGCTGGCGAAGGTGCTGAAGAAGTAGTTGAAGACGAAGTTACTGAAGAAGAAGCTGAAGAAGTTGAAGAGACTGAAGAAGTTGAAGAAACTGAAGAAGTTGAAGAATCTGAAGAAGTTGAAGAAACTGAAGAAGTTGAAGAGACTGAAGAAGTTGAAGAAACTGAAGAGGTTGAAGAGACTGAAGAAGTTGAAGAAACTGAAGAAGTTGAAGAATCTGCTTTAGATACTTACAAAAAAGAAATTTCATCTAAGTTAGACGCTCTAGTTGAGGCTGCACAAGTTAAAGAAAATGAAAATCCATCATTCTTTAAAGTTGTATCTAGCACAACTCAAGATAAATATAACGCTCTAAACGAAGATGCTAAAACTGAAGTTAGACAAAGAGTTGCTAAAAGAGGTTTTATGACTGAGGGCGAAATCAACGCAATCGTTGAATCTGCTGAAGCAGTTGTAGAAGCTAAAACAGCTGAACCATTCTTTATCACTGCAGCTCCTGCAGAGTACAAAGAAAAGTTCGAAGCTCTTTCTGAGTCTAAACAAAATCAAATCAAAGCTCAATCAAAATACCATACTCTAAAAACTGAGTATCAAGTTAGAAACTTCTGGGAAACTAGAGATCTAAGAGAGGTAAAAGTTGACCTAGAAAAGTTAGCTCCCGTTAACGAATCAGCAGTTGCTGAGAAGAAGAACGAGCCACTTTACGATGTGTCTAGCTACGCTGAAAGCTTAAAGAAAAGATTTAAAAAGTAAAGATATATAATTAATCGACGATAAAGGAGTAAGAAGCAGAAACTCCAAGCAAGTCGAGTTCAGAAATGAACGCTTAAACAAAACCATTAAAAAAAACAATTTAACAAAATGGCAAATTTAATTAATGAAGCTGAAGTTAGAAACACTTGGTCTCCGATTATCTCGGAAGCAACTGGAATTAACGAAAGCGCAAAACTAGCTTGGATGTCAGAATACTGCCACAATCACAAGCTTTATGAAGATGCAAACATCATGGCCTTAGGCACTGCTGGTAACATCTTTGGTATGGGAGCAACAAGCTTCCCAGGAGGTAACAATACTGCACAAGGTGGTGCAGGTGCTAACGGTTCAGGTGACAAATCACCAACGTTATTACCTTTAGCAATGCAAGTTGCTGCTCAAACAATCGGTTTAGACCTAGTACCTGTTGTACCTATGGCTGGACCAATGGGTCTTTTATCTTACCTAGACTTCGTATACGAAGGTGGTAAAGTAGCTGGTTCAACAACTCCAACTTACATCAAGTATGGTGACAAAAATTCAGATAAAGTAGGAACTGACGTAAGAGTTGGTTTCTCAAGAATCGACGGTAAAGCAATCATCAGAATCGTTGATGAGTTAGCTGGTGATGAAGCAACCATTGCTGATAGATATGCTGGTGCTGAATTAGTAAAAGCTTTAGAAGACCATATTCCTGGTTTCTCTGGTGCTGATGACGCTGGTTCTCCTTTTGATAGAGGTACTGGGGAACAAACTGAAGACAAAGTAATGGGCTTAAGCTTATTCTCTAAATCAGTTTCTGCAGAGACTTTCCAAGTAGCTGCTGCTGTAACTAGAGAGCAAGTTCAAGATCTAAAACAATTCGGTGTTGACGCTGTTGCTCAAGTAGAAGCAGTTTTAACTAACGAATTAACTCAGTCTATCAACAACCACATCTTAACTAAGATGAGATCAATCGCTGGTTCTACTAACGGTTTAGGATTTACTATTCCTGCTGCTGGTGCTTTATCTGGTGGTGAAACTATCGCTGACCAACACAGAGCTATCTTAACTTCAATCCTTGCTGCTGCGAACTTAATCGCGCAAAACGGTAGAAGAGGTGCAGGTAACTTCGCTGTTGTAGCTGGTAAAATGGCATCTGCTTTACAATCTGTAGCAGGTTTCGTTGCTTACCCAATGGCTAACACTGTTAACCAAGTTGCAGGTTCAATCTATCCTTTAGGTTCTGTAGCAGGTATTAACATCTATACTGACCCTTCAGTTGCATTTGACTCTGGTGAAGTATTAGTTGGTAGAAAAGGTGACGGTAACGGTCCAGGTCTTGTATTCATGCCTTACTTAATGGCTGAATCAGTACAAGCTATCGTTGAAGGTACTATGGCTCCGAAAGTAGCTGTAAAATCTAGATACGCATTAGTTGAAGCTGGATTCCACCCACAAACTCAATACGAGAAATTTACTGTTGGCGCTTTTAGACTATAATCTAAATAACAATTAGTAACTTTATATTAAAGGCCCTCTTTTTGAGGGCCTTTTTTTATATAAAAAATTAAGCAAAAATATCTAGATATATAAAACATAGACAAACACATATATCGAAAAATGATTAAAACCAATAAAGTAAAATTATTTGAAGAGTTTGCTGCAGGTGAGGTTTCAAACCCAGGCCAAAATGTCGCACCCTTAGGTAATGCTAGCACATCTTCTATACCAGTTGATAAAACTGTTAAATCTACAGGAGATAAGGTTCGAGCAGAAATTATTGCAGATGTGGATAAAATTCTAACTAATTTAGAAACACTATCAAAGCAAATAACAGAGACTGTAAATAAAGATTTTTTTTTTCAAGAAAATAGACCACTAAACGAAAGTCTAGACGCAATCTTAGGATGGGTTAAGAAACAGGCCAACTTCGTAAAGGGTATAGCTCTATTAAAAGGTAAATATAAAGATTTACTTTCTAATGCTAATGCAGATATTATTGCTGCTAAAGAATATGATGCAATAAAAAAAATAGAAGCTTCTATTGATAAAATGAAGCGTGCTAGGGATGAAGCTGCTGGTCCTAAAAAGGATGCAATCAAACAAAAAGCAATTGCCACAATTAAAGCACTTAAAGATAAGAAGTCAGATCTTAGTGAAAAATTCGAAGAAGTAAAAGAGCAGGCAAAACAAGCTTTAGAAGATGCTAATGAAGACCTAAAGAAGTATGAGGAGAATATGCCAAGTGGTAGCGAAGGAGATCTTTATGCTAATACTAAAAAGAAAATTGTTAACGAAACAAAGCTAGAAGGCCTAAGAGAAAAGGGTAGAATTGCAAAAGAAAAGGGTAAATCAGATGCTGCAAAAGAGGCTGCTGATGAGCTTAAGAAAATGGGAGCCAAGTCTAAAGAGGCAGATGAAGCTATTAAAGAGCTTTCAAAAGATGTCGATCCTAAGTTAGAAGAGGATATTAAGAAAATTCAAATTGAAATTGATAGAGAAAAGGATGAGGATCTTGCACCTGTACAATCTAAAATTGCTGATATTAAGAAAGATCTAGCAGACGCAGATCCGGAACAAAAAAGTAAATTAGAGGCAGAGCTAGCGGCAGCGAAACAACAAGAAGATAAAACACAAGAAGGTATTTACTACTTAGAAGATTACCTAGAAGAGTTAAAAGCTCAAAGAGCTGCATTAAAGGGCGAAGATTACGAAAAGAAAGATTCTAAAGCTGGTAGTACTAAAGACGATACAGAAGATAGTGGTAATCCTTTAATGAAAGATGATGGAAAAGAAGAAGAACCTAAAAATCCTGAAATTAAAAAAGCTCAAGATAAATTAGCTTCTGCTCAAAAGTCATTACAAGATGATGAGAAAGAATTAGCAGAAATACCTGATGCAATTAAAAAGGTTGACGGTGATATTACAAAAGCAAAAGAAACCGTAGCGGCTTCCAATCCACCTAGTGCAGAAGATATTGAGAAAGTGGACGATCAAATTAAGAAGTTAGAAGATGAACTACCGGGTTTAATGGATAAATTAAATTCAAGAAACCACCCAGATGTTATGTCAAAAAAACTAGAAATTGCACAAGCTAAATTAACTAAAGCTGAGCTTGGCGGAGATGTTACTGAGATTGAAGATGCAAAGGCCGATGTTGGATCTGCAAAATCAAATTATCAAGAGGCTGTGGGTTCACAAGAAGAAGTCGAAGAGGCTAAATCTTCTGACCAAGAAGCTGCAGTACAAGTTGCAAAAGATGAAATTGAAGATCTGAAAAAGAAAAAAGAAGATCTTAAAGATAGAGAGAAGGAATTAAAAGATAAAGAGATTCCTCAAGATCAAAAGGATGTAGACCAGGCTGCAAAAGATTTAAAAGCAGTTAAGAATGGAGACTTCGATGAAATTAAGAAAAAACAAAAAGCCAAGAACGAATCTAAAGAATTAACTTGGGAGTCTTTAAAAGAAGACTTAGGTATAAATCAGAAAATTGAATTGCATGAGTCAATGTCAATTGCTGATAAAATGAAAATAATTCTAAGTAGATAAATTAGACTTAGCGTTCTTTTTAGCAAGTTTAAGAAACTCCTCTCGTTCTGCGAGCAGGAGTTTTTTGCATTTCTTGCGAAAGTCAACTGATGATTTAAGTATACGACTATCCACCATTGGCGCTTCTAAGACATCGTAATATTCAGGGTGTATGAAATTCTTTAAATCGAAATTCATAAACTTAGCCCTAATAGGTTTAAGTGAGATGGCACAATACCAATCAATAGTATTATATGAACGCTCTAGACCTTTTTCATCTATTGCTCTATCATTTATCACATCCCAATAAATCTTAGTATTAGTTCTAGAATTCGGTCGCTGTATCTTTAAAACACATTCCATGAATTGGTCATCATCAGACCATTTAGCAAGATTCCTGTGAGTTATTAGAAACTTTCTTAAGAATCTTGGTAAGTACTTTAGAACAATACCGTATCGGTTTGCTGGCCATGGGCCTCCTGTCTTCTCAATTCGTATACTCATATAGTATATTTATCTATGAAACATTTTAGCCATCTGATACTATAACAATTAAACTTATAGTTGTATGCAATCAATAAACCAACTTTTTACCGAGAAGTATCGGCCAAAAAATTTAGAAGAACTAATACTGCCTGATGCAGTAATGAATAAGTTCAAAGACGGACTAGTCCAGAATATGCTATTTGCAGGCTCACCAGGAACAGGTAAGACCTCTACTGCAAAAGCCATTGTCAATCAGTTTGGATTGCCTTATTTGTACATCAACGCGTCCACAGATACCTCTGTAGATGTAATTAGAACTAGAATTACAGATTTCTGTTCTACAGTCTCAATTATGGATGGGCCTGGGATGTTCAAGGTAGTTATCCTAGATGAGGTCGATGGTGTATCAGATCAGTTCTTTAAAGCACTTCGTGCTACTATGGAGCAATTTGCATCCAATTCAAGATTTATCGCAACTTGTAACTATATCAATAAGTTGCCAGACCCAATCCTATCTAGATTTGAAGTTATTAACTTTGACTTTGATAAAGAAGAGGAGACCGAGTTAACAAAGAAGTATATTCGTAGAGTATATGATATTTGTAAACAGGAAGAAATGACAATTGAGAAAGAAGCTCTAGTAGAATTTGTTAGGCGTAACTTCCCAGATCTTAGATCTACGCTTAACAAATTACAAGGGTTTAAAACTCAAGGTACAAATAATATTACAGTTGGAGATGTAAAGAGATTTAACTCAGTCTATAAAGACGTATTTGAATTAGTCTTTAACGAGACTGATCCAGCTAAAAACTATCAACTACTAGTTAGTAATTATTCTAATAGAGTCGATGATATTCTACAATCGTTAGGTGAAGAGTTTGTAGAATATATACAACAAGAACAATTGCAATCGGTTAAGCATATCCCACAGATCATTATTTCTGTAGCTAAACACCAACAGCAGAGAGTTCATGTAATAGATCCCGTAATCACAATGTTAAGTTGCGTTTATGAGATACAAGGAATAATTAAAGGCTAAAAAAGTGTTAAATAATTTTTCTATGTCAGATATTTTTCGTATATTAGTACTAGAAAAGCATAACAAACATAAGATATGAAAGTGGGAAAACATACACTATTAATTGACGGTAACTACTTTGTCTTCAGTAGACTATTCGTATTACCGAAACCAAAGCACGGCAAATTACTTGCTGATGATAAACAACGAGCGCAGTTTATGCGCAAATTATCTATTGACTTTGCATCAGAGATGCGTAAGCTTAAGATGTTTGTAGATGATGTAGTATTAGCTGTAGACTCAAAGTCTTGGCGTAAAGATCTATTTCCAGCATCAGACTATAAAGGTACAAGAAAGCAAAACCAAACTGTAGACTGGCCATCGGTATATGCAGTCTATGAAGAATTTCAAAAGATTGTAGCAAGCAAGGGTGTTACTGTACACCAGATCCAAGGCGCAGAAGCAGATGATGTTATCTTCGGATGGTCAGCCGCTCTAAATGCTAGAGGTAAATCATGTATTGTATGGTCAGGTGATCGCGATCTAATTCAATTAGTTAACTATTCACAAACTAACGATGCACATACATTGTGGTATTACAATACTAAGAAAACACTTTATGCATATAAAGGTTTCGAAATGGATATGACTACTTCAGCTACTGCAGAAATTTCAAATGATGATATGTTATTCAATATGGGCGGTCAGTCTATGTTGCGTGATAATTATCAAAACGATATTATGGACTGGATAAAAGCTAACAAGATTAAAACAGAAGAGATTGACTGTGATGAGTTTATCTTTAAGAAAATACTTGTAGGTGATAAATCAGATAATATCCAGTCAGTTGTTACATGGCAAAAAGAAATGAAGAATGGTAAACTTAGAAACTATTCTATCACAGATAAAACTGCAGAGACTATCTGGAAACAATACATTAAAGAGTATGACGACTTTACAATTGACTTCTTGTTTTCATCAGAAGCAAAAGATATTCTATCAGATATTATCTATAGAGTAATAGGACATACTAATACTACTTTAATTAAGACTAATCTTACTACCAATATTGCTTTAATGTTATTGCATAATAAAACTATCCCAGATCCAATTCAAAAAGCTATCTATGAAGCTATTGAAAGAGATTGGGAAGGAGCAATTGAATCAAAAGATTCTATTATGGAGATGGATAAAATACTAGAAGGTACTGATTGGTTAGAAGGAGCTAAGAAAGCTAACTTTGCACCAGACCCTTTCGCAGGTATGGATATTCCAAAAGAAGATCCAAAGTCTCCTATGAAGTTAGTAGGTAAAAAGACTAAGAATACATCAAAAAAAGATCCAACTAAAAAGTTATTCTAATGACTTTAGATGAACATTTATTAATTGAAGAAATTCTAGCTGAAGCTAATGCTTATGGTTTAAAAGCTGAAGTTACCAAATGGGCTAATAAACTTTTAAAAGAAGGATATTCTTATGAGGAATCATATAATATGGCATTCCTCGAGTGGTGTAAGTAAACTTTACCACTTATTAACATATAACAAACATGTTAGACGAAACTAAACTATTTGACTTCGTGAAGATAATGTTCACGAAAAGAGCCCAATATAATACATTAAAGAATAGTACAAAGAAGCGGCATCATTTTATGATTAATCGTTTTATGTCTATTAAATATCCTAGTAATGCTCAACTATTTAATATTAATGGTATTAATGGTGGTAATGTAGTAGAATGCTGGGCAACTGTTGCTTCTCGATTCAAATCTGTTCCAGGTTGGTTCTATACTAAAACCAAAAAGGCTGCTAAAAATAAAGCAGATAAATATATTCCAAGTGAAAGGGCTGTTACCATATATATGGACAGGAACGAGATTGGAAGCAGAGAATTTAATGAATTAAAACTTTTTGCTAAAGACCATCTTTTCGCTGATTTGAAAAAAATTGAAGAACAGATACAAGTTTATGCAAAAAGTTGAAGACTATTTTACAGAGATCATAGACATTACTCTTTACAAATATAACTCAATAGATCTTAAATTATGGGGTATATTAAATAGAGATAGCGAGGCAAAAAGAACTAGCGATGACGTAGTATTAGTTAGTAAAGACCGTATGCTTCAATATTTAGAATATGGTTTTAAGAAAGATGTTAATAGATTTAAATCTGTTAGTGGTATAAACATACATAAAGAGGCTACATCAATTTATTTTATTTGGCAGATTTTTGATACTATGCCAAACCTAAAATATATTAAAGTTAATCTAAATAAAAATTCTAGCTATAATAGAATTGTAACAGTAGATCAAGCTAAGACTATTAAATACGATATTAAAACACTACGAGGGAGTATTCGTATGTTTGATCTATTTAATATGCACGAATTACATTTATCTAATTCTATATTAGTAAGAGCTGGTCTTTTAAAAGAAGGAGATAAGTTTAGTATATTTAGAGTAAAAGACTTTTTAGAGTCTTTAGATTTATTTCAAGCTGAGAATAATACAGTTGAAACTTTGGGTGTAACTAATGCATTTATTCACGCATTAGAACACCACGAACAAGATAATCCTGAAATGCTTTTAATCACCGATTGGGAGTCAGATATATAATAAAAATAGTAGAGTTAAGACTCTTTTAATATGGCAGTAACAAATTTTACAGCGAATGCTATCGGGGATTACTTCTTCGCTAAATTACAGGAACCATATACGAATGTTAATCGTATTATTTCTTGGAATATTTTAGTGGGTGTAAACTCACCTAATTCAGTAGGTACTTTAGCAATAACTCAAGGTAGTACGACAATTATTGGTACTGGTACTAATTTTAATTTAAGTCCCGGTAATTTGTTTATTGCAGGGTCTCAAATATTTCAGGTTAATAGTGTTGACGGAAATGTTATTACTACTGTAGAATCTGCTGGTTTTTCTGCAAGTGCTGTAAAATTTTATGAATATACAGACGCAGATAATTATTTTAACTATGATTTCAGATGGTCACAAGATAGCGTTTCTAGTGATGGTGGACAGATGTCGGAGTTAAGGCCTTTGAATAATAGTATTGGCCCAAGAGATTTACTAGGTATGACTTTTGATCCAACAAAACCACTTTGGATTGATGTAAAAACAGAAGTTCATAGACTTTCATCTTTACATAGTTTAAGTTTACTTTCAGTTACTTTCGAATTAGAAACAGCAGACGGTACAATACAATCTTGTCCACAACTTTGTACAGATTGTGATGACCCATATCTAGCAGGTTGTACAAATGTAGTAATTGATTGTTCAGACCCTATTTACGATCCATATAATTTAAGTAAACCTACTGCGATATATTCAGAGATTAGTGAATTATCTGCTAATATGTGGGGACACGATACTCAGTATTTTAGAGTTGAACCTGATCAAAGATCTAGAGATGTAATCTTAAAAGAATATTCTCTATATAATGTAAAAGAACAAGGGAACCTAAAGATTATGGTTCCTGATAATGCGATGCCTACTAGAGAATTCCAATATGATATTTTTGGAATGGGCTTCGAGGATTTTGAAATCCATATTACAAAAGGTCAAATGGAAGCAGCATTTGGACCAGGTATTCATCCAAGGCCTAGAGACTATATGTACATTCCAATTATGAATAGAATGTATGAAGTATCTTCTGTAAGTTTTGCTGATGAGTTTAATCAAACCATGACTTACTGGAGATTAATGTTATCTAAATATGAAGAACGTACGTCAAGTATTATAGATACAGATACTGCTGAGGGTCAAGCAATGGAACAACAATTAGATGATCTTTATACTGGTGTTGAAGAAGTATTTGGTGCTGAGCAAAAAGATGAATTTGAAAAAACTACTAAATCTACACAATATCAAACTGTATTCTCTGAGGTAGGAGATGGAGTTAGAGATAGAATTCATAGCGGTTTAGTTATATCAGATAAAGAACTTAGAAACAAGTGGACGATTGTTGCAAAAAACCATTATGATTTAGAATCTGTAAAAGATCGAGGTATTGAATGTTTATTATACAAGAAATTTTCACAACTACCGAATACTAATAATTTAGCAATAACCACATGGTTCAAACCTAATATGACTTCTGCTACCCAAGAGCAAACTATATTTGATGGATGGCAAGGAGATAAAGGTATAAAAATAACAGTAAATCAAACTTTTATTAAAGCATATATTAATGATTTAATTCTAGAATATGGATTTGCTACACCACCAGTTAATGGTAATTGGTACGGCTTAGTGTATAATCTAAATAATAAGTACTTAAATACTTCAGCCAATGTATACAAGCTAAATCCAAATAGTAATAAATTAACATCTATGCCAGTTTCAGATACATTAGAAAATGTGATGGATCACAATTTTGAAATTACAGCTGCGCAAGGATGGGTAACTCAAAAACAATATTCGCTAATGCCTGGTAATTTAGCTGTTACGAATATTAGATTATTTAACCAAACAATAGGAAAGGATCAGCATACAAATATGTTACAGCAATATATTGTAAGAGATAGTCACCTAGCAGAGATTATTGACAATGCAGTTCCTTCTATTCAATTAAGAAAGTATAACCAAAACCGATAATAAATTATGGACGGCACATATTATAGATTTAAACAAGTTATGAAACTTGTAGAAGACACGCCAAATGATTCCGAACTAGGAAAAAAGTTAAGAGAATATTATTTAAAAGACTGGAAACCAGAGTCTAAACATCACCTTACGCCACCTAACGGCATTGAACCACTTGGTTAATTTTTTATCATTAAATTTTGCTATAAAATTTTCTAGATATATAGAATATAATATTATATTATGAGCGAAAAGAAAAAAACAATAGCAGAACAAGCAGATGACATTAGGTTAGAGCTAGATGCATTAATTGGAGATTCTCCACTTGATGTTGAAAATGACCCTAAAGATCTACCTATCCAGGCTAAACCAACGGCCATGGCGCCACTAGTTAATTATACTGAATTAAAGTCTACTGCAACTAAGAAGGCACAAAAGACTATTACCGCTCTAATGAAATTTTATCTCGATGCAGATATTATCGAAAAGGATGAGTATATTGCTGCTAAAAAACAGATGGATGAAATGACAATGTCATCTTTAATTTATCAGTTAAATGCCGGTGAAAAAGCACTGACTACTCTATTAGAAACTATTGACTCTGGAGAATTAGCACCTAGGATGTTTGAGGTATTGGCTACTTTACAGAAATCAATGTTAGATATTATCAAATCACAAACTATGTACTTAATGGCAGCAGAAGAGGGTACAAAAAGAATTGCAAGGGATTTAGAAATATATCAACAAAGAGCAAATAACTCAGAAATTGAAAGTTCAGGTGGTGACTCTAGTAATAAAAATATTCAAAGAGGTACAAAAGACCTAATGGCTGCAATTCAAGCAGGTATTCATGGTGCTAATGAAGAGGATATTGAAGACGTAGAACTAACAGAAGAATAAATGTCAGACGGAGTAGGAGATAATAAATGGATTCCCAAAGCAGAAGGTGACGCAACCTCTGCTGATAGAATTGTCTGGTCGACTAGGCAAATCAACGACTTGTTGGTTGCTATGGATCAGGGTTATCGTCCTAAGATTAAGTTACCATTCTACGAGGGTAGACAATTTCTAAAGAAGGGTAATATTGTATTTGAATATACTGATGAGGAAATTACCGAGTTAGCCAGATGTGCCAAAGACATCGTCTACTTTGCAGAGAAGTATGCAGTAGTAATGACCGATGAAGGTATTCAACAAGTAAAGCTGAGAGATTATCAAAAAGAAATGTTGAGGAATTTCCAGAATGATAGATTTAATATTGTTCTTGCTGCTCGACAAATGGGTAAAACCGTAACCGCATCTATATTTAATGCATGGTATGTTACCTTTAATATGGATAAGAATACTCTGCTACTTGCCAACAAATCTGATTCAACAAAAGAAATTATTGATAAAGCCAAAACAGTAATCGAGAACTTACCGTTCTTTATGAAACCAGGTATTATCAAATATGATGTCATGAATGTAAGATGTGATAATGGTTGTCGACTAATAGGACAGTCAACCACAGCAAAATCCGGTATTGGTTTTACAATCCATAACTTATACCTAGATGAGTTTGCCCACGTCCATCCATCGATTGCTGATTCTTTTTACGAGAATGTATATCCTACATTATCCTCATCGAAAGTCTCAAGAATAACAATTACATCTACGCCAAACGGATTTAATAAGTTCTATCAAATCTATGCTGCGGCAGATCGAGGTGATAATGAATATCTAGCGACAAGAATTGATTGGTGGCAACACCCTGATAGAGACGAGGCATGGTATGAAAGAGAATTAGCGAACTTAGGTTCAATTGAAGCATTTAATAAACAATATGGAAATGAGTTCGTCAGCTCATCTAACCTCCTATTAGACCCAGTCGATATGAAGAAGATGAGAAAGAGAATGAAGCCTTATGTTTATCATGAATTTGATCAATTTGATTATATTAGTATTGATACAAACGGTTTCTTAGAATGGGATCCAGACTTTGATATTGATACATGTAAAGACCCAGAAAACTTTTGGGTATTCTCTGTAGATATTGCAGAAGGCAATGGTGGTGACTCATCGGTAATTAATGTCTTTCAGGTTAATCCAATGAACACAGAAGAAATTAAGAACGTTATTAATCCTGGTGCGATGTATGACTTTTTTAAATTTACACAAGTAGCTAGATTTAGATCAAACGAACATGTGATTGAAGATTTTGCAAAAGTACTATATACTTTAGCAGTAGATGTATTTTATCCAGAAAACGTAAAGATGATCGTGGAGTATAATACTTATGGTACAGTTCTATTCCAATATCTAAGAAGTATATTTCCACAAAGAAATGACTTTGATGATGAGATGGTAGTTAAATTTAAACACCGACATGATGGAAGGGCATTAAAACCAGGAATCAAACTAAAATCTGACAATAAAGCTATCTTCTGCCAGAATTTCGCAAAATTGTATAAGATAAATAGATTAGATTTAACTGATGAAGTTACAGTGACGGAAGCTAGTCTTTTTGGTACTTTACCAAATGGAAGTTATGGAGCCCAAATGGGCAATGATGACGTGATAATGACTTGCATCACTGCAACCGAATTTTTTAATACAACAGACTATGCAGACTTTGTGGAAGAGATCTTAGATTTCATAGACCCTGAACTCCATGACGAGATGGAAGCGATACTATTTAAAGATAGTGATCAGCAGGGTGATTTACAATATGATATTTATGACCTATTGAAATAAATTTGCAGAAAGACAAGGATATATAATAAAAGAATAAAAAATAATAACTAAAAGATTATGGCATTAAGTCCTCAATTATTACAGTTCAAAAGCTCGGGCGTATATCGCTTAGAGTTTGACAAATCACAGACTGTTAACATCCCTGCAGAAACTATTAGACTAGTTGTAGGTAGATCTAAAAAGGGTCCTTACAATACTCCAGTATTAGTAGAAGATGTAGAACAATTCAAGCAAGTTTTCGGTGGTGTAGACAAGTCGTTAGAAAAGAAAGGAATGTTCTTCCACAGATCAGCTATCGAGGCTTTATCTAGAGGTCCTATTCTAGCATTAAACCTAACTGGTGCAGATGCTGCTGATAGAGTATCAATTTTCTCTCCAGCAACTAACTCATCACAAGAAGGTTTATCAGCTAATTCATTACAAGCATCAAATGCTGCTTCAAAGCAATTTAATGCTGTATTTGATACAGACAAGTTTTGGAATCCTTCAGATGAAAAACTTTTATCTGCTGCTGCAGAAGACACAAACCACGCAATCTCATTTGTTAATATCAAACAAGATCCAATCACAGTTATCATTAGACAAGCTGGAGATGTTAGAGGTTTTGAATTAACAGCAAGAGAATGGTATGGTGAATCAAATATTCCAGAAGGTATTGATGCAGATGAGTACGTATCAGATTACCTAGTAGATGTATTTGTATTTAAAGGCAAGTTTGACGCTGCTGAATTAAATAACGATCCAAACTACGGAAACTACTTTACTCAAGACGGGTTATTAAAATCAGAATTCGCTAAGTTTGCTGGTTTAAGAGAAGTAACTCTGTTAGCACAATATAATGGTGTATCATTAATTCCTGAATTTATTGATGCAGAAGGTAACCAAATGTATATCGAGACTCTAATTAATATGGAGGCTAGAAGAACTGGTTTATTCTGTGCAGTACAAGAAGATGCACTTCCACAAATTGATCTAGTAGGTAACAACTTTGACATCTACCAAGATTATGAGATTCTTTCTCATAAAGTGAAGCAAGTAGCTGCAGAATCTATCGTAGATTTAACAGCACAAGCTGGTATCGTATCAGTTGCTGGTTCAACATTAACCATCCAAGGTAACGATCCTGCTTTAAGTGCAGCTAACTTATCCTCTTTACATGGTATTACAGATTCTAAATACTTAGAAGCTTATGTTGGAGGTGAATATGTTAAGATCGAAAGTATCACTAATACTGGTTCGGGTGCAAATGGTGAAGGTCAAGTAACAATCGTTGCTTCTGGTGCTATTTCAAAATCTTATGAAAAATTTAATCCAGGTACTCCAGCTCCATGGGCATCTAACGCTAACTTTATTGTTAATGAAGATGGTAATATTGTAGTTGATGCAACACCAACATCTTACGAATCAATTGTAGTTGGTAACTTCTTAGAATCAGTTAACGCTGGTGAGTATGTTGCTATCTCAAATGTTTCTGTAGAAGATGGTGCATTAACAATCTCATGTGCAGGTGGACTTTCATTTAGTACTCAATACGGCGGTGTTGGTAATTCATTAACAGCTTTCTTTGCGGGTATTAATACATCATTTGATGTATGGACGTTAACTCCAAATGCAAGAGCAGAAATGTTCCCAACATTATCAGAAGGATGGACATTTACTGATAACGGTGCAGGTATCTTCACATTATCAGGTTCAAATGATGCAACTTGGAATTCAGATATTAAAGTAGGTATGTATGTACCAGGTGACGGTGGTAAACTATCTAGAATTAAAAAGATCGTTAAAACTGTTGTTAACGGAACTACTTACTACAGATTTGAAACACATAGAGCAGTTTCTTCAAGACCATCATACTCTCTTAAGAGATATGAGGATGCAGGTGGATTCTATAAGACATTCCCATTAGAAGGAGCAACTCAAACTGCAAAAAGTATTGCAGAATTACTATCAGCAATTAAGCCAGGTACTGGTTTAGGTAACGCTTTAGTAGATAAAGATAATATTACATTTAGATATGTAGTTGATACATTCGGTTCATTAGAGAACGGTGGAATCTTAAACAAAGAAGAATTATCATTCTTATGTAAAGAAAGACAGAACGCTTCTGCAATTCTTAACGCACCAATGGTGAAAGAATTAAAAGCTTCTACAAACCCATCATTCTTAAATGCTATCACTGGTGCATTTGACGTGAATAACGTTGCAACAGGAGGTAACTTAGAGTTAAACCCAACAGCTCTTTACACATTACCATCGATCAATGAAGGTGCAAACTATGCATTCTACTACGGTCCTGGTCTTAACGTAATTGAGAACGGTAGAACTAAAGTTATTCCACCAGCAGCTTACGTATCAAATAACTATATTGACAAATATTTAGATGCATTACCATGGTCAATCATCGCAGGCCCAAGAAGAGGTGTTGTAGGTGGAACAGGTGTTCAATCTTTAGAATTCTCATTCGATAAGAATGATAGAGATGTACTTGAACCATTTGGTTACAACCCAATCGTATTTGAAAGAGGCGTTGGTTTAACAATCAAAGGTAATAAAACTGCACAGCAAGGAATTCAATCAGCCTTATCTTCAGCACACGTAAGAGAAGTTCTTATCTATATTGAAGATGGTTTAGCTGAAATTCTTAAAAACTATCTGTTCGAGTTTAATACAGCTCAAACTAGATTAGAAATCAAAACTTTAGCTGATAACTTTATGGAATCAGTTAAGAAAGATGGTGGTGTATACGACTACAAGAACCTTATGGACACTTCAAACAACACAACTGAGGTGATCGATAACAACATGGGTATTCTTGATACATTCGTTGAACCAGTTAAAGGTCTTGAGATTCTAGTATCTAGGGTAACTGTATTAAATACAGGAGAGATCGCAACAGGTAACTTTGCATAATAAAATAACGATATATAAATAAAATAAGAAATAAAAGATATGGCTTTACCACATTATTCAGAGGACCAAACTCAAAAGAAAGGTAGGAATTTCGAACCAGTACAAGGTAACCTATTTGAGGTAACATTATTACCTCCAGCAGGTGTAACTGGTGCAGAGTTACTCTTACAACAAGTTAATTCAATCTCTGGTTTAGATGGACTTAGTGTTGAATTAGCTGCAGTTGAACAAAAGTATAAGTTTGCTCAAAGATCGTTTGCCGGAATGCCGGGATCGACAGTAGTTGATGTAACAATCAATTTCTCTCTAAACTTGAACGATTCAAACCAAGCATACATATATAAAACATTAAGACAATGGTACAGAGCAGCTTACAATCCTGAAACTGGCGAAATGGGTCTTAAAAAGAACTATGTAGGTACTATTGTTGTTGTACAATTCAATAGAGAAGGTGACATTTACAGAAAAGTAACTTTAGATGACTGTTTCATTACATCAGGTGTAAACTTAAACGCAGATCTAAATTACGAAACACAAGATGCAGTAGCAATGGATGTTGTTTGGAGATGTGATACTTATTCAGAAGAATTAGCATAATTTAATAGAATTAAATCATAAAGAACGTGTCTAAACAACACGTTCTTTTTTTAACTTTGAAAAACATAATATAATATCCTAATAATAAGAGATTATGAGTGATAAACTAACAAAAAAACTACAGGTTCTATTGACCGAGGACGAGGTCCGAGAAGTTAATAGGGTTATTTTGAATGACGCCCTGGATCAGGAAAGACGTCCTGTATCTGTGAGTGCATTTATCAGATCCCTTATACAATTAGAACTTGATAGGAGAACTGTAGAGCAGAGATCCTACATTAAACAAAATCTTAAAAACTTAAAAAGTAAATAAAATGAGCGAAGACACAAACAAATTGACTCCGGAAGAGCAAAAGATGGCAAAAGCACTAGAGGCTAAAGATGCTATTAACAATCCTAAGGTTGAATCTACTGATGAACAGGCTTCAAATATTGAAGACGCGATTACAGAAGGTGGTTTAGGCAAAGTTAATATGGGTAATTTTACACCAGAAAAAGCACAATCTACTGATTCTGCTTTAGGATGGCATATATTAGATTTAACTACATTACCATCTCAGGGTAAATTTTATCCTGCTAATGCTGTAATTAAAATTAGATCTGCAAAGGCTGCAGAAATTAGACACTTTTCAACTATGGATGAAAATAATTACATCGATATGGAAGAAAAGTTAAATTCTATTGTTGAAACTTGTATGCAGATAACTGCAGATAAGAAAAGACTTTCTTGGAAAGATCTTTTAGAAGAGGATAGAATTGTTGTTTTATTAAGTATTAGAGATCTTACCTTTCCTGAGCCAGAAAACAAATTAGTTTTAAAAGGTAAAACTGAAAAAACTAAAAAACAAGTTGACGTTGAATTAGCTGTTAAGAATTTAGTTCCAAGTGAAATTGATGAAGAAATCGAAAGATATTATTCTGAAAAAGAAAGAACTTATGTAATCAAAACACGTTCTGCTGGTGAAGTTAGAATGAAACCACCTACAATTGGTGTTATGCAAGAGATTACTTCATATCTTAAAGATAGACAAGAAAAAGATCAAGATTTTGATAGAGCATTTATTCAGGTATTGCCTTATATGCAACCAGATTGGAGAACTTTAGGTTTAAGTAAGATTTTCCAACACGAAGTTGACTATAAAGCATGGGATGAGAAAAAGTTCATGGTAATCTATAGATTAGCTGAAAGAATGAAAATTGGTGTATCTACTACACTAGAAACTACCTTTGAAGGAGAGTTGGTGAAAGCCCCTCTTGAGTTCCCAGGTGGCATCAAAAGTCTTTTCATTATTTCAGATCTCGCTGGAGAATTACTTTAAGACAAAGTTCTACCTGGGTATTCATCTTAGGATGCAACCGAGCGAGATTGAAAATATGTATTACTACGAATTTTGGTACTACGTTAAGAATCTTTCGGAATACATCAAGAATAAGAATAAGCAGCAAGGGGAGCAACAAGAACAACAGGCGAATCAGATGTCATCAATGAAATCTCAATATAAAACGCCTAAGATGCCAAGCACCCCATCTCTCAAGTCTCCATCTATTAAGATGCCGAAGTTGTAGAGATATATAATATAGTAATAAGGAGCACCACTTTTTACAGTGGTGTTCTTATATACTAAAAAATAATCAGCGGTACTTATACATGGCTCAAAATTTCATGAAATCATTAGCTGGCGCCTTCGACAAGTTAGGTAGCCAGGGCAATGTTCTAGGTCAAATAGCAGTTAATACTGAAAATACTGCAGTATCATTAGCAGTAGGTGGCGAATTCTATGATAGAATGGATGCCATGGCCACTGCCATTGAAGATATTAGAGACGGAAAAGGTGGTAAAAAAGGTATGGGCTCTCTTGCTAATTCAATGGCAATTGCACTCATAGCACCTTCCATGGAACCTCTTGGTAAAGGTTTGCAATTTGTTGTAGACGCTATAAATAATCTAGACGATACTGGAGAAGAAGTTAAAGCCAAAATGGAAGGCTTAGCATCAGGTTTTACTCTACTAGGAGATGTTGGTAAATCAATACTAAAGTTTGCTGGATATATGGTATTAGCCGCCCCATTATTAATGGTGGCAGTAATAGGTACTCCACTCATAGCACTTACATTAAGGGCACTTGTAGCAGGTATTAATTTTGGTACTAAGAATTTAGATAAAGAAAAGCTAGAGAAGGTTAAAATGATGGGAGATGTCGGTAAATCAATACTGATATTAGCAGCCACCTTAGCATTAGTTACCTTAATTTCAAAATCTGCACTCAAGGGAGCTTTAGTAAGTGTTTTATTAATAGGTACTATTGGATTAATTGCACATTTAATTCCAGATAAAGTATTAGATAAAATGCAAACCATGGGTAATGCCATTCTAGATGTTGCATTAGGTCTATTAGCATTATCAGTTACATTTGCACTAGTTAGTATAATTGCAGGTGCTGCGATTAAAGGTGCTATCTTATCAATATTTGTAATTGGTGCAATTGCATTAGCATTTTATGTATTAGAAGAGTTTGGTGTTGTAGATAACATGGAAAAAGCCGGTAAAGGGCTTGTGATGGCTGGTCTATCAATTTTAGCATTAGGTGTTTCTTTAGCTCTATTCCAATTACTTATGCCAAATATTGGAACAGTATTACTGGTTATGGGTACTGTAATAGGAATTGGACTTGCATTTGCATTAATCGGCATTGCTGGAGATTATATTGAATCAGGAGCTAAATCAATGCTATGGGTTTCTTTATCCATTATCGTATTAGGTCTTTCACTCCTATTCTTTGGTAAAATAATTGGCAATATTACTGGTGAAGAGGCTGCTAAAAGTTTAGGAGCACTCTTAGTAATAGGTCTATTAGCAGCTGCGTTTGCATTAATTGGCGTTGGTGAATCATTTATTAAGAAAGGAGCTATCGCGATGATACTTGTCGGAGCATCCTTAATAGTCATAGGAATAGGTTTTAAAATTATTACAGCAGCATTAGGTTCAAATCCTTGGCCAATGATTGGCGCTACAATGGCCCTGATTGGAGGTCTAGGTGTAGTCTTTGGTATTGCAGGCGCAGGACCAATTCCAGCGTTTATTGCATTAGGAGCAGGAGCAATGATAGTTGCAGGTGTTGCTTTAATAGCAGTAGGAGCAGGTATCGCTGTTATATCTAAAGTTTTATCCGGTGGTAATATGGATAAACTAACCGATAAAGATAATGGTTTAGTTCCAGTTTTTAAAGCAATTGGTGAGGCATTTATTATGTGGCCATGGACAGCAGCAGGTATCTTATTAGGTTCAGGCGCAATGGTTGCAGCAGGTGTTGCTTTAATGACAGTTGGTCTTGGTCTTAAAAGATTTGCTAAACTACAAAATGATGGACTTGATTTACCAGAACTAGGTAAAAATATCTCGTTAATGTTAGGTACATTAGCAGTACCATTCCATAAAATTGGTGCTGGTGAAGAGATGGAAGTTCTAGGCGCAGACGGCACAATTACTAAAGTTAAATTTGGAGGTGGCGGTGGCGGCTTATTTGGCTTAGGTAAAAAGAATACAGTTGCAATAGGTGTTGCATCAACCATGAATATGGGTAGGGCACTTACAGGTATTGCTAAAGGTGTTCAGGCTATGGCCAACCTTAGATTCCCAATTGGCTTTGATAAAGAAGGTAACCCAACAAAATTTGAGACTATTGGTGGTGATGCATTCAAGAAAGTAATTACTAATACAATGATGATGGTTGGTTCACTTGCAGTTCCTTTCGCTAAGATTGGAATGGGTGGTGAACAAGAAATTATTGGCCCGGATGGTAATAAAATGAAGGTTGATTTTGGTAAACCAAGTTCAGGCGGTCTATTAGGCTTCTTAGCAGGTGGCGGTGCTGTTCAACAAGGTATTGAATCTGTAATGAATATGGGACAAGCCTTAAGTAATATTGCAGGTGGTGTACAAGATATGGCATTGCTTAAATTCCCAACTGGTTTTGATAAAGAAGGTAAAGCTACAGGCTTTAGACAATTTAGCGTAGACGATGCTAAAGCAGTTGCTGATAATACTCAAATGTTAGTTGGTTCACTTTCCGGTACTTTTGCACAAATTGGTTCTAATCCAGATGCAAATGACGGTTCATGGTGGGGTGGTAAATCTACCATTGAAAAAGGTATTGCAATTGTAACAGGTATTGGTGAGCCTCTATTAAACCTAGCGAAAGGTGTAGAAGCTATGGCCAAGTTAAAGTTCCCTATTTACGATAAAGACGGTAAAATTACTGGTTATCAGACTATTGGAAATGCAGAAGGTCTAAAAGCAAAGATAAAAACCAATACTCAAATGTTAATCGAGGCTCTAACAGATACTCTTATGGCAATTGGTGGTGGCAAGGCTAAAACATCATCATGGTGGCAAGGCGAAACCACTTTTGAAAAGGGTATTGAAATTGTTAGTATGATTGGTGAGCCATATAAGAAATTAGGTGAATCTGTAAAAACCATTATTGAAATAGTAGGTAAGATGGACTCTAAAGCGTTTGCTGGTAAAATGGCAGATATTATTGGAGTATTTACTAATCCAGATGAGGGGACAGATGCGCAAACTATTAAAGAACAAAGATGGTTAATTTCTGCTGTTGGAAATACTTTTGAGAAAATGGGTAATTCCGTTCCAGGTATTATATCAGCAATTAATACATTCGATCCAGAAAAAGGTAAATTGTTCTTTGGAGCATTTGTAGGTCCAGTTGATGAAAAATCTAGAGCAGAGGGTTATGCTAAACAGGCTACGTTATGGGCTACAATTGGTGCTAATACTGTTAGAATGGGAGATTCAATGCCAGAGATTAGTGGTGCAATTAATGCGATGGATCTTGATAAACTTGTTGAGACTAGAAAAATGTTTGAAGCACTTGGTGTACTTTCAGAAGGTGGAGAACCAACTGATATACTTGCTGCAATGGGAGAATCTCTTGAAGGGGCTCTACAAAATCTAGCAGATATGTTAAGTGAATTTAAAACTACGGTAGGTGATGGTATGACTGCAACTGCAGATTCTGGTAATGCAATATCTAATGCAATGGGTAGTCTTAAATCAGCATTTACTGGCGGTGGTTCAAGTTCTTCTGGTGGAGATAACTCCGGAGTAATATCTGCAATTAAACAACTTAATAAGGCACTTACTTCAAGTGGTATTAAAATTAAGAATATCGACGCATTAGCTTAGAAACTTTTACTAAATATCAGATATAAGTCATAAATTATATTTTATGATTACCAACATCACATCACATTACGACAGTTCTACACTGACATCAGCTGAGTATAGTTACAAAACTAAAACACTAATTGTAAATTTTAATCATGCAAGCTACGTATATAATGGCGTTAGTCGTTCTGATTTCGAGTCTTTTAATAATGCTGAAAGTCAAGGTAAAGCACTAAACGAATTTATTAAAGGTAAATACGACTATGATAAATTAGCAGAACCAGAATTAGTAAATGACAGACCTACTATTCCAGGTAGTTTACTAGATGAATTACCACCCGCTGATTATCAATTAGATAATTAATATGAAAAGATTAAAACAAATTTGGACCTATATGAAATGGCTAGAAGAGCAGAGAATGAAGGCTGCTATCTATTCATGTAGCGCAGGACCTTTAATGTAAATATAGGAGAAGTGGCAGAGTGGTCGAATGCACTAGTCTTGAAAACTAGCGTACTGCAAGGTACCGGGGGTTCGAATCCCTCCTTCTCCGCAAAATTAAAATTATGATAACATTTAACGATTTAAAATTTAAGAAACACCCAAACGGAAGAGGATGGGCAGGATGGTATACATTTGAAAATGGATATAGAATTTCTGTAGTATGTGGTGAGATGGCATACAGTACTCCTAAATTATACTTAAAATTAATTGAAGAATATGAATCATTTGAAATTGCAATTTTAGATAATAATAATGAATGGGCTACTAAAGAAATTCTACCAGGTGCAGAAGACGATGTAGTAGGATGGTTAAGCCCTGATAATATTTCTGAAATTATGAATGCTATTAATGCACATAAAGTAAATATATAAAATATGACAAAGGCAAGCATTGTACAAAGACTATTAGACGAAAAGCAAATTACTGCAGAAGAAGCAGTGGTTTTACTTAAAGAAGAGACATATAACCCACCTTCTTATCCAATGTATACTCCGAACCCGTATTACGATACTCCGAATACAACACCACCTCAAGTATGGTGTTCAACAGATACTCTTAATACTCCAGCAACAGGAGATAGCTGGGAGTATAAAGATACCAAATTTACCCCTCCTACAGAAAACTAAATTTCAAATAAATTTTCTAATGAAAAAGTCGAGCAAGCCAGAAAAGGCTCTAGACGACGGCGAACGCCGGAGAAAGTTGCAGTTTAAAAAGAAAAAGCAACACAGCCAAGAACCGAGAGTAAATCTCAAAAATGTTAAATCTTTACAAGACCTAGATGAATACGACGACTATCAGTTCTAACAACGACCACATTTATTGGGAAGAGTCCTGGAATATATACAATTCGGGAGGTTCTCAAAAATGGAATGGCGAATATGAAGACTAAACACTGGATAGGTGTAATAGTTCTATTAGTTGTAGCTCTAATCATTTATCTAGCTTCGCGTCCAGAACGCAAATTTGAAAACTACGAGTTCAATAATCGTAACGCAGTATTTAATCTACATAAGAAGGCTTACCTTGACACGATTGTCCAAGTTGGCCTAGACATAATGTCGATTAATAATGTGGTGGTGATTATTAGAAATCAAGACCAGGCTCAATCGCTTGGTGGTGACTATGAAACTGACGCATATATTAAAACGAACGGCGATCAGTATGTTATTTTCGTAAAAACGGGAATCAGCAGATCTACAGCAATCAGCACGATTGCACATGAGTTAATTCATCTACAACAATATGAGATGAATTGGTTAAAGACTCTAGGTGGTAAAGCAGTGGTTTGGAAAGGTGATACAATCTATGATATTACTAAGATAAACTATCCAGACCGTAAATGGGAAATCGATGCATTCAAGCATGAACCTAATTTAGCCGATAATATTAAAGAGGTACTTTGGCCAAAAGATTGAAACAAGTCCCGCTAATTCTCTATAATAACTAAATCAGTTTATTATGCCAGAGTTAGCGGAACTCAAATTTACAGCAGACTACGTCAATCAAGTATCAGAAGACCAAACTTACGTGAGAGTGGAGAAGAATCCAATCCATAAATGCGAGGACCTTAATATTCCATTTGAAACATTTAAAATTAAAGCAGTTTCTAAAGGTAAAGAAATGGTACTTTACTTTTTAGATAAACATTCAGACCAATACATCCCTGTAAGAATCACGATGGGTATGTCCGGGCATTTTAAACTGACCAATTCTGGACAAGAGCCAAAACATTCGCACCTAAAATTTTATAGATCTGATGGTACTACAATGTCCTTTGTAGATGTCAGACGTTTCGGCAAGTGGAAACAGGGTGTAGCATGGTCTGATAATAGAGGTCCAGATCCAACAACAGAGTATAAAGCATTTTGGGATAAAGTCATGACTAACTTGACTAAACTAAAGAAGCCGCTTTATGAAATGTTAATGGACCAAAATTATTTTAATGGGATTGGCAATTACCTAAGAGCAGAAATTATTTATAGAGCTGGTGATGTAGATCCATTCTTACCAGCAGGCATGCAATTCGCAAGATACCCTAAACTACTAGATCTATGCCGTGATATTCCACTTCTAGCGTATGCTAAAGGTGGCGGAAGCATTAAGGATTGGGATAATCCATTTGGAGATAAAGCTATCCAGGAGCGGTTTATGTTGTGTTATGGTAATGCCGAAATGTCAAAGAGAAAGGATAGAAATGGTAGAACGTTCTGGTATGATTCAAAATGGGATGATGTACCAACAAGTAGAGATGATTTAGGAGAGTATTTATATGAGCGCGGCGGATTGGCTAGATAAAAACGAATGGCCAGATTTGGCTGTCGACAGTGATGCATTTTCACATTACACTCAAATGAGTAAAATCATGGAGCAGTATGCAAAAGAATATCATGCAAAGAGATTAGAAGAAGCAAGAAAACAAGAATTAACTAAATATACTAAATTTTTATGATGGGACTCCACGAACATTATGATGATAGGCCACAAACCATGGAAGAGGCTTATGAAAGACTACACTTAGAAGACGTATTAGATGCAGTACGTTTTATTAAATGGGGGATAACTCCAGGCAGCGGTAAAGCCGAGGCTATGAAATACGTGGAGCACTGGAAAGCTTGGACAAAAGAAAATGATATAATAACTTACAATAAAATTCTAGAAGTGCAAGCCGCACCAGAAAATACACCCTAATGCAAAGAGTAGTAATCGTTAGTGGATATTTTAATCCAATCCATAAGGGTCACATTGAGTATTTTGAGAATGCTAAAAAATGCGGTGACCAACTTTGGGTTATTGTTAACTCAGATCTACAGAGGGATATGAAAGGTTCTGCTGCGTTTCAAGATGAAAACGAGAGACTAAAAATTGTCAGCTCATTAAGAGTAGTTGATAAAGCCTTTATATCGATCGATCATGATAAAACAGTTTGTAAGACTATTGAAGATATAGTTAAAAATAATAATACACACCACCGTAAATTTATGTTTGCAAACGGCGGAGACCAGAATAACCACTCAATACCAGAAGCTCAAATTTGTAAAGAGCTTGGAATAGAATTGGTAGATGGTCTAGGAGATAAAATACAATCGAGCTCTTGGCTCTTAAATTTATTAAAATAAAATGGCAATTTGTAAGAAGAAAGAAAGAATGCAGAACTTAATAGTCGTTGGACATCCAGATGAGAAATCATTCTGTTACAACGGTATATTTAAGACGATTAAGAAAACTCTATTAGAAGAGGATGGCTATCTAAATGAAATTGAAGTTATCGATCTATATAGAGATAGTTTTGCTAGGCCTAGAACAGATTTAATTGACAAGTATAAAGAACTAGTTAAATGGGCAGATCGTATTTACTTTGTCTCACCAGTATGGTGGTTTAGATTAACGCCAAGAATGGAGATCTTCTTCGATGAAGTACTCACTCCAGGTTATGCATATCAATTTGTACCAGTGGTAGGTCCGTATGCATATCCCAAACCGTTTCTAAACGACAAAAAGGTAAGAACTTATATAACACATGGTGCACCTGCCCTGCCCGTTAGAATGCTTTATTTGAACTCTCCTAAACTTAGATTAGTAATGGGAGTATTTACATTTGTCTTCGGTTGGAGAGCAAGTTTATGGACTAAGACTAAACAATTTTGGTCTGTGCCATTCGTTTCTACAGCAAAGAGAAAGAAGTATTTAGAAACAGTTCGTAAAGACGTGGTAAAAGACTTAAAGAAACATCAAACAAAAACTAAAGAATCAGTATAAGAACTATGAAGTTAATACTAGTAGGTAAAGCAGCCGCAGGCAAAGATTTTTTAAAGAATAGACTAGCTAAGAAAGGATTTGTAAGTGGTGTTAGCCACACTACCAGAACTCCGAGAGAAAACGAAGTAGACGGAAAGGATTATTATTTTATATCAGTAGATAAGTTTGAAGCTATGATAGCATCTGGAGCATTTATTGAATATATGAAATTTAACGGTTGGTATTACGGGCAAACTGAAGAAGATTTTAATCAATCGGATGTAATGATTATGTCAAAAGATGGATTAGATATTTTACCTAAAAAATATAGAGACCAGTGCATGGTTATTTATTTAGATCCATCTAGAATGTCTAGAGTAGAAAGATTAGAACATCGAAATGATTTAAATGATTCTATCGTTAGGAGAATGAATACAGATGATGAACAATTCAAAAACTTTAGGGATTATGATTTACATATCACTAATGACGATTTTTAAAACACAATATATAAACTACACTAATTAATTAATATTATGAGCAAGACGCTTACAAAACAAAAACAAGAATTAACCGAAAAGGTTGACCAAATGCAAATTTCTGCAGCTGAGAAAACATTTGAAATCAAGTTTGATGACAGGAAAATGGTTAAAACCTTAATGGAACACCTTAATAAAGGTTATACCTGGAAAACTAATAACGCAGCAGTAGTTGTTACTTTATATGACCAACTTAAATTGCAAAATAAAGAATTATTAAAATCCGATAGCGAAGATACTATTATTACTCTAAGGGGTCATGAATTAAATGCTTTATATCAAGCACTTTTAAATGTAGAAGGTACTGGTATTGAAAATGCAAGAAAATTCATTACTATGTTAACACATGTAGGAGAAACTGTATCTATAGCTATGACCGAATTAGCAACTATGAATAAAGAAATAGCTGATTTACATAAAGAATTAGCTGAATTAGAAACTCAAATTCAAGGTGCTGAAGAGGTAGAAGTGGAAGTAGAACCAGTTGCACATGAAACAAGCAAGTAAATCCTCGAAGAGAGTAGAATTTTTAGATCTTATTTCTGAGTCTATCACACATGAAGATATATTCGGAACACTGAACTATAAGAAAAAGTCAGAAGATCAGATCAAACAATTTATTTACCCACACCTTGTTAGAGACTTAACAAATTATGTAGTCTCTGAAGGTGAGGGTGATAAAGAGAAGGCAAAAGAAATAGTTAAGTCTTCTATTAAATGGGAAGGTGATGTTAACACAACAGTTAGCCATATCCTTTTTATGGGAACTAGAAATAGACCCGACATGGTAGTTGAAATGAATGGTATTAAAATTGCTATTGAATTCAAGAAAGGAAAAAGAGGTTCAGACCTTAGAGCTGGTATTGGTCAATCAATGATTTACGCAACGCACTATGATTTTGTACTTTATCTTTTTGTAGACATATCAGATGACAAGAGAATTCAAAACGCACAAGGAGGAGTTAACGAGTTATCATTAACTGGTGAAC